>Ga0247778_1000845_pt1 | contig 22447 bp, 18 predicted proteins | sample UWRJL049202B5_FD_179939 | JGI IMG/M metagenome (GOLD analysis project Ga0247778, IMG submission 179939) | Plant litter microbial communities from Arlington Agricultural Research Station in Wisconsin, United States - UWRJ-L049-202B-5 | ecosystem: Environmental > Terrestrial > Plant litter >... | reverse complement strand
TTTAAAAAAAATAATTTTATATTAATTTGTATATAATAAATTTTTATAATTTTATAAAAATTATAATTATTATAAAAAATGATCTATTTATTATGGAAATAATTTTTTTAAATTAAATCAATTATTAAAATTATTATTATAATCTTGCAAATTTGATATTATAATAATATTAATAATATAAAAATTGAAAAAAAATATAAAAATAAATAAATTTTATAAATATTTATAATAAATTAAATTAATATTTTATTTATATATAATTAAATCGGGGGATATATTATAATAAAATATATTATAATATTTATAATATTTATATCACAGACCCAGTTTTATCTAAATATTTAAAAAATAATTTTTATATATAAAAATTATTATTTATTTAATTAGATTTTTTAGATTTTAATATATCCTTATTTTTAATCCATCCTTTAAGATCTTTGAATCTACCTTTTCTTCAATCTACGTGATATAATTATTATATTATATTCTTTCATTAGTTTTTAATAATATGTATTAATTTTAAAAATAATTATAAAAAGTTAAAAAAGATATAAATTTTTGAAAAAATAATATTCTTGTTTTAAGGTGATGGTGAACTATGGCCTCTACTCTTACAAAAAATAAAATTTATAGAAAAAATTAGAAATTTGTATTAAAAAAATTTTAAATAATTAATTTAATTTAGAATTAATTTTGAAAAAATATATATTATAAACAATTCGGGTTCTAATATTGATTTTTAATATATTTTAAATTTTAATACACAAAAATTTTATTTCTTAAACCAAAATAATTTATATTATTTTATTAGAAATCGATTTATTTTAATTTGAAATAAAAATAAAATACATATATTATTTTATAATATATTAAAATAATATATTTCAAAAATAATTATTCCAAGATATATTATTTTAACCCAATTTATTTACAATTATAATATTCCAAATCTAAAAATAGATTTATTCAAAAATAAATGAATTTATTTTAATTAGAAATTTATAAAATTATATAATTAATATTATTTAAAATAATTATTTATAAAAAGATTTAGAAATATATTTCTTAAATATATAAAAGGTCAAATAATTTAATATTAAAATAATTTTAATTAAAGAATTAATATTTTGAGAAAGAATTATCGAAAATAATAATAATTATAAATATAAAATCTATTTAAGTTCCTTTTAATATTTATTATACTAAAATATAAAAATAATTAATAATCAAATTTAATTATTTCTAAGTTTAACCAAAACCAGGTTTTAATAAATTAAATAAAAATCAATAACAAATTTTAATATAAAAACTAAAAAAAGATCTTAGATTCGAAAATATTAAAATATTATATAATTATTAGATTTTTTATTTTATATATTATTATATATTTCGATAAAATTAAAATAGAATCTTATTTAACAAAAATCTAATATCGGCCCTAAAAAAAATCTTTTGTTTTATTTTTATCAATTTTAACTAACGATAATTATAGTCGAGAAGCTCAAACGAGCCGTCTCCTTAGTTGGTTCAGGGTTTACTTATCCTCGGCTCAGGTTATAATAATGACTATTTAGGTCCAAAGATAGAAATAGAAAATCCTCATGTCGAGATTCCGATATCGAACTGACTGTTACATGATTTATGTGTAGACTGGAGTCCCTGCCTCGAAATTCTTGCAGTAGGTCAACGGGATTAGGAGAGAGTAGTAAGAAAGTGGGAGAAGATAAATAGTTAAAAGTTCCCCGTTCCACCCTGTCAAGTATCGGAAAATCAAATTTGAAGAGCACTTTGTGACAGGGCGGCAGCAACATAACCATGATACATTTGTTCAGCATCTACCTTAGTCATTCGTGGTATGGATCTCTCAAAAGTCCCCAACTTAACACTTGCTTAACATTGTAATTCGACCCAAGACTTTATTGTCGAGTACTAAACCTCTGTCAAAAACCCCTCCAGCTTCAAGTTCATCTCGTTGTAAGATCTTGCCCATGAACTTCACAGAACCAAGGGGCGGGGGGAGCAATTGCAGGATTAGATCATAATCATTACACTAATGCCTCATCTAGACCAGCGTTCTCCTTCATATGAAGGTCTCCTATGCAGCAGTTCCATCGATCGCGTCCCGAAGAAATTGGTAGAAGGTTGCTTTTATCCCCCCACCTCACTACCCTGCGGACTTTGCATTCACCAGAGCCCACCAGCGTCAGTAGGCAAAGAGTAAGGAGATCTGGCAGAGTATTTAAAGAGTAACCGGAAAGACTTGGACTCAGCCCAAAAGGAATTTCTGGCTCCGTTGCCCCCTAGGCCGGGGATGGTCGGTGGAGGTGACTTCAACCACGGACTCTGAACTTAAGCAAAAACGTAGCACCCACCTGCTATATGGAAGTGCTGCGAGGCGAATCTTTCAAGGTTTTGATTACGTCCAATGAGACTGAAATAATTGCTGCCGATGAGCGAATTTCACTCAAGTCCAACATTCATTCAGTGAAAACAACTGAAACTCTATAGCTACGACCCCGAGCCAGGAAATGTTATTGAAACCATGTATCTAAAACGTGCAAAGTAAAGGGAAAATCCTGCCACGAAGGCAAAAAACTAATTGATCTCTTCGGAATCGATGTCCAATTTCGTTCATGTGTAAAAACCAACGAAATCAGGGATGCTTTATACCCTTTCCCCCCTTCCCCTTCCACAACCCTATCGAGAAGCATTCCATTCACCAATCCAGCCGAACTCGTCCCATCCTTCACATTATTTAATCTCTCATGCCCAGCAATCTTTCAACCTCAAGATTGTCGCTGTACTCAATATTCCAGAACTCATGGTTACGCTGCGATTCGCGAGGTAGGTGTGCCGAACCCCGTAACTCATTCCCGTGAATTGGAGTTCTGCGGGGAAGATGTAAGAGAGAAAGAAAGCTAGGAGATGGTATGCGAAAACAAAACTTTCATCCACTTGCCATCGAAGATTTCTTGCTGTCAAACCCAACATACAGTCCCCCAAAAATAGTCCTTTATTCAAACAAGAACCAAGAAATTCAATAGACCTCAAATAACCCATCTAATCCATATCAAGCAATTTCCCTTCAGCAAGACTCCCAGGGAACGTAAGGCTCGACATAAATCTCCAGTATCTTGATTGATTCATTTGTGCAAGGACAGTAAAGAAAAACGGCGACGGTATCAGGAATGGCTTTATACACCCTTCCCCTCTTATAAGCGTATTAGAGAAGAAGCTTAACTCATGAACCCGGAACGCTCTTTCTGACCCACAACAAGAAGTATAAAACCCCATCCCCCCTCTCATCCAGAGCTGCAGCGCAAAGACGTTTGACAGCACAAGCGATCATGGGCTGTGGGGATCAAGCAACAGGCCAGACTGCTTTTCGCACGGCACTCTGAAGGAAGAGCCACAGATTGATTTCCCCTTTGTGAAGATGTTGAGATGAATGCTCATTCCTAGAAAAGATTGCTGTCAAACATCTCATCACCGTCAGCTCCAAATCCATTCGTTCATTGCATATCGCCATGTAAATGAATGCAATTCGACCATCGCCAGGAATAGATGCAAATGAATATCAATGCTCGTTTTCTTTTCCAAACAACTGAGGTCTGAAAATCCCCCATTATAACCACAAGCACAATATCCAGCCGAAACGTTCAAAACGTCTTGCTGTACCGAATTCAAAACCGGTCCTTACAGCATCCCTTTTATACCCCACCTCACCTCAGCTTCCCATACTCTATTCACCATCCAAACGCCTCAAACTTCAATTCTATTCCTACAAGTGGTATAAAACCAACATCCCCACGCTTAAAATCCAGTAAAAACAAAAATAGGTAGGAATGATCATTGGCAGTGATACTTGTTGCAAAGGCCGGTCTTTTCCCTGCCCCTCTACCCCACTTAGGATTTCGAAAACAAGATGCTGGGTCTCACTCCCACTGAGAAACTTCAGTGAATACCAAGACTCTGCTATTTAGGGGCTATTGTCGAGGATGTTTTTGCTATCAACTCCAAAGACGTTCGTTCATTGCATACAATCAGATAAGCAAAATCCAATCCAATACGGGCAAGAACACATACAAATCAACGCCTGTTTTCTTCTCAAGTAACTAAGGGTAGAAAAGCCATTTCATGACCACAAGCACATCGTTATGGATGGCGTGTCCCACAAATTTTCGCATACCGGATTTCAAAGCGTGCACTCGTCTTTCATACCCCTTCCCCCCTCCCCTCCACCTCCCCCCCGTCCCTCACCCCATCAAGTCACATATCACGTCACAAACCCAGCCAGCACAAGCCAATAAAATGAAGCCAACAAAAGTATTACATATAATCTAATTCAAACAATCCAAAAAAAAATACATCCATCCATCTTTTGAACAGCAAACAACAAAGGGTATGTATCTCGCTCCTACGCAAGCAATTTCATACCACCATCCCTAACGCCTTCAATGCCGGACAAAAACAAAACGCCTCTCTGTGTCATTCAGAGGTATATAATACAGCAATGCGTGCCTTTCCCAATTAAGTATTTCTCCTGTTTTTTCTTTTCGAGTCCCAATGCTCGCACATAACTCAGCCTACATCCTCGCAGCTCGACCTTCAGCCTCACTCGCTCACGGAATCCAAGTCAAAACAACAATACTATCCAACCCCGGCTTCTTTTCCCCCTCACCAACCCACCGATCATCCCCCCTCCTCTTCAAATAAACCTGCACGACCCTGCCCTCCTTCTCCGTCCTCGCATCCAGCATCTCCCAAGCCCGCTTCCGCCCCGTCTTAGGCAACTTTTTCCTCAGCTCCCCAAACACATAGCTATGCACCACGTCCTGCAGATCATCTTCCGGCAAATCAAACGTGGCTTCCATGGCTTCCGTGTCGAAGTCGATGCCCTTGGGATACTCGGCTACGCTGTACCCGTTTGAGACGATGAAGTTGTCTTTGAATTGGAAACGTTGCATTACGCAATCTTCGCCGCACGCGTCAGCTACTTGGTGGATCTTGGCGGGCTCGACATGGTGCCAGGATTTATAGTGGTGTAGAGACAGATGCTGGCGTCCGCTTTCGTAGAAGCCGCTTGGGTCGCCGAATTGGTCTTCTTGGTTTAGGAGAGGTTGGTAGGTGAGTGTTATTTCGGTGTATTTGTGGAGGCAGTTATAGAGGACGCGGTCGCCTTGGTCGCCGCCTACGACGTAGCCGCCTCCTTCTTCTCTTTGTAGACAGGGCAACTTGACGATCTGTCGGGCTACGGGGGCTGTGAGGAAGATTCCGCCGCCGCCGTAGGCCATGGGGGCGTGGTTGGAGAGCATCCAGTCTACGCGCTCTGTGAATGTGCCAATGTAATATGGTTTCGCGGGGTCGTATTTCGCCTTGAGGGTCTTGAGGAGTTTCGACATGTAAGGGAAGAAGGTATCATCGTCTGCGAGGACAAAGTATTTGCGCTGGTTGCGCGTCGGGTGGTTGTAGAGCATTTGGACAAGATCCACGTATCGTCCCGCCATATCAAGAGTGGGATTCGAGGCCACAACCGTCGCATTGATTCCCACAGCCGCAAGACGTTCCCAAGCATGGTCAATCTCCGTCTCCGTCGTATTAAACAATGCCAGTACCAATCCCGCCCCATTCGAATTCCCCTTCCCATCCGTAAGCCATCTCGTCCACTCCTTAATCGGCCCCGTCTTCTTATTAGTAAACCGATCGAAAGTCGTCGAGACGCCGAAAATCAAACTCGACGCATCCGCTGCCCCGGGTCGCAGAACCTCCTTCACATGTACATTGAGCGGCGATCCCGACGGCAAAGGCGTCCTCGCATCAACCTTGATATCCACAAACTTCTCCGGAAACAAATCCTGATCGACCTCCGTCACCGACAGGCGCTCCCTCGCATCAGGTATATATTTCAGTGTGCGCGACGCAAAGGAAATCTCGGGGCCTATGCTGTTATTCTTCAGCACCTCCTTCACCCACGATAACTGATTCGGGTCGGCGCTGAAGGGACTCGCGGGCTTGCTGCTGCCGCCGAGGTCTGAGAGCGAGGAGCTGGTCAGGGTTGGGCCGAAGTACCAGACGAAGATGAGGAGCAGGGCGAGGCCGAGGTAGCGGTATAGGGGTGTTCGTGGGAGCATTGTTGAGGAACCGGATGATAGTTTTAGGGAAGACATAAAGTGAATTGAGGGCCGCCCAGTTGGAATGGAAAAAGGAGAGATAAAGAGCGTGGTGGTGGTTAAGCCGTGGGTGGGCTTTCCTCTCCGTCGTGTGCGTGTAGAGTTGAAGACAGATAGGAAAGGAAAAATAATATACTCGTGAGAATGGAAGGGAAAAGGAGAAGGAGGATCCAGGGATGATGGCGCAAGAGAGAAGGAGAAGATTTCGCTTGCGATATGATAACACTTTGCGCTTTACGAGGAGATTGCACTGTGGGTCGATCCGTCCTTCTTAAGGTACGAGTAGCGTCCGCTGTCTGTCGTCTTGTCCCGATCTTTTCCCAAACGCGTGTTGGTGGCCCAGCAGAAAAAAAGCTGCGCGCCGAAGCCAAAAATAGAAGGTGGCGTTGAGACCAGATAATACAGAATCCCCCTCTGCAGCATCTCAGCTTCATCTATAAGGCTAAGGCTAGAGGAAATAGTGTAACATTCAGCCTCACTCGAGTATACATATATTTTGTGATACCAAGTTATAATTGAACTCTCCATACACTATGTTGCTGGTACAGATTACTTCGTAGAATGCTTTTGCGCCTGTGGACCCTTGAATTGGCGTATGCGGGGCGGGGTCACCCAAAAAAGGCCACTTGCAGAAAACGGGTAAGCCCCTATTCGAAAAGGGGTAAGGAGTCGTGGGATTCATTGCGACATTGATACGACAGCCAAGCGAGGGAGCATTGATTCTGTTTACGTGAAATCATGGACATGTATATATTTATTCTATCATTCATGAATGATTCATTCAATTGCTTTTCACAGTAATACTGGGTCGCATACAGAATATCTACGTCCTAGGACTCCTCAAAAACCCAACAACACCACCACAAAACCCAACCAACTCCCCTAATCTCTCCCCCTCCTTCTCCTGACACGTCTTCCACTCGCCCAACGCAGCAACCAACCTCTCATCATGAGCTACAGAATCAACATGCAGCCGCAGGAAAACACTCATCCACGCCTGCACCAATTCATAATCCCTCTTTTGACGTAATCTACTTGTGAGCGCTTCGACGAAATTTACCAGCTCGTCGGACTCTGTTTCTGTTCCTGGGTTCAGGGATCGGATTTCGAGATCTGCTGCAGAGGGCGAGAGGGTCTTGAGGTGGGTTATGAATGGTGTGTCTATTTTATTAGCTTGGTAAGTTTATGAGGGAGGGGAAGGGGAACTTACAATCGCCGCTTTCACTGCCTGATCGGAGAGCGACTGTGAAAGCACCCTCGGAAGCCAGCCGATCCATCTTCATGATTCGTGAGCGTTCTGCAATACTATCCTTAGGCGTCTCTTCTATTGTGGACGTAGGCAAGGGGTTATCGAGGGAGGGCAGGAAGAAGGGTGCTTTTTCGGGAAGCTTGGGTGCTTCCTTTGGCTTGTTGCGTTCTTTGATGGCGTCGAGGTGGAGTAGAGTCTGCCATCTGCTTTTAGGAACCATGCTGAGGGTCATCATGTCTGCGCTCAATTGATCAATTGATGGCGCGGGCGCCGAGTCGTCTGCTTCATCGACGTCGTCTTCGAAGGCGCCGTCAATGACTCCTTGACCACCTTCTCCTGAGACTGTTGGACCGGAGATCTCTGCTATCTCGTTTTCGGAGATGTGTCGTGTGGGAACGTGAGTGAAAAGCGATTTATTGTTCCAGATGTTGACTCCAACTTCACCCTCGCAGGTTGTAGCAAGGAACTCGCCGGTGCCGGAGAATGCAAGCGCTGTGCATTGAGTCTTCATTCGGATGGCATCGATCAAATGCCCGGTTGGCAAATCCCAGACCCGTACCACGCAGTCCTTGGACGCTGCAACGATCCACCTTCCATCATTCGAGAAGCAAAAGTCGTTGATGGCTCCCTGGCAGCCCCATAACTCTCTGATTGTTTTCTTCGTAACGATGTCGACGACTCGAATAGACAAGTCATCGCTTGAAAGGGCTATAAGGTCATTTGGGGCATGATATCGCATCCCTGTGATGGATGCCATTGGGTACCAGTCGATCTCATCCACAAGATCTCCGGTGCTGAAACCCCAGAACTTGACTTTGCCATCTAACGAACAAGTGATGAGAGTCTTGTTCAACGAGTCCACCACCAAGCCAGTCACTGCTTTTCTATGCTTTCCAAGTCCCGGAGGAAACTTTACGGGTTTCAACCCGATCGTCCCTTCTGATGCCTGGATCTTCTGCATCTGAAGCTTCCTCGCCTGCGCAGGCGTCAATTTCGCGGGATATCGCTGTCGACGTAATCCGGACTGTAGATTAAACATATCGACTCCACCAGCCTCTGATCCAACGACTGCGAATGTACCACAAGGACTAATTCCGACACAGCTAACATTGGCTCCATCTCCAGTCTCGAAAGCCCATCTGCCAGCCTTTTTCCTGCCCCAGAACCAAGTCCTGGCAAATTTGTCGTCTTTGTGACCCGTAACGACACTCTCCCATCCCGTGACTCCACTCAATGTAGCATCGGTAGGTTTCTTGTTGCCATGATTCCCCTTTTGCCATATCTTACCATCTCCAGCATTAGCTCCCATTCCACCATCTCGATTTAGTGACATCGCTATACATGTAATCTCAGGGGCTTTGAGGTCCTCCAAAGTCGTACTTGGCTCGTTGGCTAGTGTTGGGGCAGCAAGAATACCCAACTTCTTAGCCTTCTTTCTGATATTTCCTTGGCTGAGCTCCGTACTTTGGCCATCTCTTCGCAAACTCCAACCCCATAAACTCCTGTCCTGACCGGCACTCAGCAACCACTTTCCTCCAGCATCCGCACCATCAGAGTCCGAAGGAAGAAAGAGTAGCTTGGTAACCGGTGCAGCGTGTCCACTTCGTGAATGTAGAATTCGGGGCACAGGACTGTACGGCGTGTCGTCGAAGACCCAAGATTTCAAAGAGTTGTCCAAACCACTGGTGATGATCATTGCTTGACCGGGGAGAAATTCGACCCTGCTTATGCCACCTCCCACAACAGCTCCTGTGTTTGATGGTGGATTATGCGCTCCTCGTAGTATTCCCATTACTCTCCCGCCACCATTGAGATCCCAAAATGTCACATCTCCGGTATCTGGTCCAGCTGTAGCCATGACTCCTGGTTTTCGCCCATCTTCACCAGCGCCGAGGTCGTCTGTACGGAAGGATATGGAGGTAATGGCCCCAGACTGGCCACCGTTGAGATGGATGATTGTATTGTCCGTTCGGATGTCGTGGATTGTCAATGGTCCCTCGGAGTAGGCGATTGCCATGAGAGACAGCGCTGGAGTGGGTTGCATGGCGGTCACACTCCCACAATTGGACCCAGGAGGGAGAATCGTATAGATGAGCTTGCCCGAACTGACGTTCCAAATTTCAACGCTGCCATCTTTCCTTCCAGCAAAAATCTTGTTGAGGTAGGTGGGCATGTTGCAGATTCCTCCTGTCAGCTCGTTCCCACCCTTTGGCGCAGCAGTCGGGTATAAAGTCGTATAGTGTTCATATGTGGCAGATTTCCAGACTTCGATTCGGGTCGAACAGCATCCTACTATCCATGTGCCGAAAATCAAAATCTTCTTGATAGGCTGTTGGAGGTCGTTAGGCATGTCCAATTCTGCAACGACCTTCCCCCGCTTGAAAATCCAAAGACCCGGCGTAGACTCGTTTGACCCTCCCCATGCTGCGAATAATCGGTCTTTCCATGCTACCGTTGCTGTAATATCCTCTGGCGTCTGTGGTCGAGTCAGGAAGACGAGGTTGAGGCCGCGCTTGAGATCGTAGGTTTGGAGGCATCTGCCAACAGAGGTGGTGATCTGGAAGGTTGTCTTTCCTAGGGGTATCGAGGTGAAAGGAACTGCAGTAGAGGAAACCAACCCGATTGTCTGTATCTGTTAGCATATTGATCGCACATCGAAAACTCTGCAGCCATACTCGGAAAGGTGTAAATATCTTGGACTCTCGCTGGGTCCGTCTGGGTGCATCAACTCCATTCAGCTTCTGCCTCTTCACGACTGGGCCATCGTGACCGCTGGCAACCAAAGAGGATGGCATAATGTCTATAAGGAGGAGGGAGAAGAACAATCCAGAATGATCTCGTCGTCGTCAATTCAAAATCGATCCATAATATTGCTTTTTCCTAACGGTGTTTTAGCCTTGCATTGCATTCGCCAAACTTTGAATATTTTTATTTTTATTTTTATTTTTTTAGCCTTCTGTCCCGCCAAAGACCCCTGCATTGCAGCGTGCTCGCCTGAAAGAGGAGGGCGTGGGGGAGGAATTGGAGCCTCAATTTGAAACCTCACCTCGTCTCTTCGTCTCTTCGTCTCTCGGTGATCTATTCTTAATTATGCAGCTATTCAGACATTTCTGCAGCAATTAATTTCGTGTTTGTGTTTGTCATATCGCGATGTTCCCCTCCCCGATCAAGACCGGCGGATGTGTTGGATGTGTTTGATGCGACGTCATTGCCGACACACATTCCCAACAGAGCAACACTGACTCAAAATCTCTGGAAATTCTTCCACCGCCGCCATCATGATTTTCTTGTCCTCTACACCGTCTCCGCCCCAGTCATGCCTCGTCCCCGTCCTGCGCCGCCTCTTTGACAACTGGAAGTCCTTACATTGGCGTTAATTTGTCTGAGACAAAGATCATCAGCAGCTCTTTTCATCTGCTATAGCGATGTTATAGCGATGTTTTCTGATAGCATGTCGGAGGCTAAAGATCCTAGTAACGCCCTCGCCCAAGAAGTGGACCCCTCTCGAACAGGTCCAGACCCTGAACACGAAAACTCAGCTTCTCAGCGACCGTCGTTCAATGCTCGCCGTCCTTCGCAGTTGTTGCCAGTCTCGAGCTTGAATCCGGTGTCCAGTCGCAAGGGCCGATACGCGGAGCCAGGAACAACAGAAATGAACTCGGACCGCGCCAGCATTTCTATGCCCCCTCCTGCCGCCGCGAGATCACGAACATCGTCAACATATAGTCTTAGGTCTGCAGGAGGAGATATTCCCAGGTCAGGAGTAGGGGAAACTAGTACGAGACCCAGCAAAGAAGATTACGCCATCACAGAATTCGATACCCCCAAACTCTCTCCCGGCGCCATGACGGACGACAAGAGACACTCCCAGTTGCCCGAAGCGGCTTTACGACCACGGCCGTCTATGTCAGAGATAGAACCATCCAAGCGCATGTCGGTATCGTCAATGTACTCTCTCAGTTCTGTGCGGGCCGGAGGAGCTCCCAGCTCGGCAGCATCTGCCAATGGATCTGAAGGAGGGATGAACACAAGAACTCCTTCGGGAACACTATCACCCCAACAACAGAAGAATTTGGGCATTTCACAAGCCGAAACTTCCACCTCCACCGTTTCCGTAACGACTTCGTCCGCCAACCAATTCAGCAATCATGGCTCAACAAATGGGCACTCCCTTACCCCGCGAGAGACCCCCGCCCATGCTTCTGATATTGCAAAACGAAACGCTGAGAAGAGGGGTGAAGCCACTGCTCGATCACATCCACCGACCAGATCACGCAGCCGTGCAAAGAGAAGATTTAGTGGGAGTACTGGGGCTAGTAGCCACAGTCCAAGTAGCGACAGGGGCATCATTTCGAGAGAATCTAGAGATGAAGAGAAGAAGAAGCCTGCACAGTGGGGAACGATCGGTGTCTGCGCCCTCGATGCAAAAGCTCGAAGCAAGCCTAGTCGGAACATTCTCAACCGGCTCATTGCGAACAAAGATTTTGATGTTAATGTGTTTGGCGATAAGGTTATATTGGACGAAGACATCGAGAACTGGCCCTTGTGTGACTTTCTGATATCCTTCTATTCCGATGGCTTCCCACTGGATAAGGCGATTGCTTATGTGAAAGCTCGGAAGCCGTTCTGTGTCAACGATGTACCGATGCAGAAAATCCTATGGGATAGGAGGATTTGTCTCATGATCCTAGACAAAATCAAAGTCCCGACACCGAAACGATTGGAAGTCAACCGCGATGGAGGGCCAAGCATCCTGACAGCGGATCTGGCGCAACATTTAAAGGATACGACAGGTGTGGTACTAGAAGGACCCGAAGATGGTACCGGGGGCCAGACGATAGCACCCCGAAAAGTCGAACTCCTGGATGACGGGGATACGTTAAGTGTGGATGGTGCTCTATTGACCAAACCGTTTGTCGAAAAACCGATCAGTGGAGAAGATCACAATATCTGCATCTACTACCCTAAAAGTCAAGGTGGATATGCTCGAAAGCTATTCCGCAAGATTGGCAACAAGAGCTCCGAGAGAGTGGAAGGCATGACTGTACCTCGGGCTATTTTGGAACCGGAAAGTAGCTACATCTACGAGAAGTTCATGAACGTCGATAATGCAGAGGATGTCAAGGCATACACCGTTGGGCCAAATTTCTGCCACGCCGAAACCCGCAAATCACCTGTCGTAGATGGATTGGTTCGTCGCAACACCCATGGAAAGGAAATCCGTTATATCACAAGTCTTTCAAAGGAGGAAACTGCCATGGCGAGTCGAATCGCTACTTCATTTGGGCAGCGAGTTTGCGGATTTGATCTTCTGAGGGCAGGTGGAAAGAGTTATGTTATCGACGTCAATGGTTGGAGTTTTGTCAAGGACAACGAGGAATATTACGATGCTTGCGCTCGCATTTTAAGAGAAACTTTTATTAAAGAGAAGCAAAAGCAACTTGGCCTCTCAGCTGGAAATGTCACGTCACCGACCCCATCGGACGGCACCACAAGCCCCCAGATTGGCAGAAAGGATCCGCTCAAAGATAAAGACCATCGATCCGCATTGCAATCTATTCTTGCCAGATCCCCGAGCATGTCGAAACTCCATGTGCATCACTCACACCATAAGCAGACACCTGGAGCACAATCTCCAGATGCCTCCAGCGCTCCAACCCCGAGAACCTCACCACCACTTGGAGGCGCTGATAAAGGCCTAGCATTACCCCCTATCCCTTCAGCACCCCTCCTGCCTCCACCGGCAGTCTCGCTGCCAACATCTAGTGTCCCATCGACAACTCCATCAACAGTTCCTACTACTCCTGCCCCAGGTTCGACTCATGGTGATGTCTTACCTCCTCCGGCACCGAAGCATACGTGGAAGTTAAAGGGTATGGTCTCTGTCATTCGACATGCAGATCGCACACCGAAGCAGAAATACAAGTTCACCTTTCATACGAAGCCGTTCATCGACTTACTCAAGGGCCACCAAGAAGAGGTCTTGTTGACAGGAGAGGCTGCGTTGGACAGCGTCGTCATTGCGGTTGATATCGCGATGCGCGAAGGAATTGAAGACCGCGAGAAGTTGCGGACTTTGAAGAATGTCTTGGTCAAGAAGGGTGGATGGGCTGGTACAAAGGTCCAGATCAAGCCAATGTTTAGGAAGAGGAAGCCCGAGGAAATATTTGCCGCGGTGATTCCCGAATCGATTGAAGCGAAGATTCAACCACCCGAAGTCCCTGCGAAGGAACCTGCGAAACTCGGCGACGACCTACCCAAAGCGTCTCCTACCGGACAAACCGACGAGCCAATTCTTGGAAGATCCCCAACACGAAGCGACTCGTTGTCCGGCGTTACCCTATCTCGAATAACAGCGGCAGAGAATAGTCTGGTCCTTGACAAGCTTCAGCTCATTGTAAAATGGGGAGGAGAGCCAACGCATTCGGCCAGATACCAATCTCAGGAGCTGGGGGAGACTATGCGAAGCGATCTTTTGTTGATGAACCGAGACATTTTGGACGAAGTCCATGTCTTCAGTAGTTCCGAGAGGAGAGTGACAACAAGTGCACAGATATGGGCTTCTGCTTTTACCGATCAGAAGGATTTAGCTTCAGATTTTATCACTATCCGCAAAGACTTACTAGATGATTCAAACGCCGCCAAGGATGAGATGGACAAGGTCAAGAAGAAGCTCAAGACCCTTCTCCGTCAAGGCACCGAAGCTCCACCTCAATTTGCTTGGCCTGCGAATATGCCAGAGCCTTCGATTGTGCAGGCGTATGTCGTTCAGCTGATGAAGTTTCACCGAAGAGTGATGCGCCACAACTACAGCAAGCTCTACGGAGGCGCAACAACCTCACTTCATGCCATTGCAAACCCCGGCGACAAAGACAATGCCAGTACCTCTGCCACAGGCTCTGCCATTTCTCAAGCAACAGCCACGAGTAGCGTGCAAGCCCGTTGGTGTTGTGGAGAGGATGCCGAGTTGTTCAAGGAGAGATGGGAGAAGCTGTTCGCCGAGTTTTGTGATGGAGAGAAAGTGGACCCGAGCAAGATCTCAGAGCTCTACGACACTATGAAGTTCGATGCCTTGCATAATCGTCAATTCCTGGAATGGGTGTTCACGCCCAGCAAGACTATTCTAGCAGAGGAAGAAGAGGCCCTCGCCGCTGAATCCAAAGGCATAGAGAGAGAACAACACAAGGAGCCACCCAAGGAGGCTGATGACACTCCTGTTAATAGTAGCCAAACTTTGCCAATGGAGAAGGCAGATACTAACAAAAGCCTGCATCGTCGAATGTTCAGAAGACGTTCGATGATGGTTGCAAGCAAGAGTGCAGATGAGAAACCCGAACAGTATTTCCGGCTCTTCACTGGCAGCAGTCAAACCAGAGCCAAAACCGATGTCAGACTTGAGAAACTTCGGGAGATGTACAAGCTTGCAAAGGTTCTCTTCGATTTCATCTGCCCACAGGAGTATGGCATCACGGATAGTGAGAAGCTCGAGATTGGACTCTTGACCTCTCTGCCTCTGCTCAAGGTAAGCTCATCCACACCGTTACTCTGCACCTTCTGACATTGCATAGGAAATCGTTCAGGATCTCGAGGAAATGCAAGCCTCCGACGACGCCAAATCCTTCATCTATTTCACCAAAGAGTCGCACATCTATACCCTTCTCAACTGCATCCTCGAAGGAGGAATTGAGACGAAGATCAAACGCAGCGCCATTCCTGAGCTCGACTACCTGTCCCAAATCTGCTTCGAATTATACGAATCCGAGAACAAGACTCCTGCCGATGCTCCTGCCGGTGACGTCGCTAAGTACGCATACTCGATCAGGATCACCATCAGTCCTGGTGCTCATACCTTTGATCCTCTCGATGTGCAGCTCGATAGCAAGCACTGCATAAGCTGCGCCCCTCGAAGGAGCTTGACCGCTCACGGCGACTGGAAAGAGGTCATTGAGACCCTACGGGCGAAGTTCCACACGTAAGCTCTCGTTCCTTGAAAAGGCATATCATAAGACTAACGAACAATAGTGTGAAATTGCCGAAAAGCTTCCTGGCGGTCAACTTGAGCGAGTCGCATACTTTCCACAAGAAAGAGGAACTGGAAGTTGAAGCCCGGGATGACGTGCCGGGCGGTGAGACGGGCGCGCAGCCACCTGCATCACCGCTAGTCAATGGAAGCGCAGGCGCGGCGCTGACTGCTGAGTCGAACTCTGCATCCGCGGTCGCAGATACATCGATATGAGGCGATACTATTGACTGCCGTGCGTCCGTCCCGGCCCACCGGCTTTAGGCCAACTTCCAGTTTCCAGGCCCGCGCTCAAGCTCATCTCGTCTACCTACACCAGTATTTTGGAATTGCGGAAAGGAAAGCATCAATGATGACGACCGTCGGATTCGGTCTTTTGGCCCGGAGGAATGGCCTGGCTTGGCGCAATGGGTCGGCTATGCTCACCGCTGATCGGGATGTGAAATGTGATGTATCGTTTTTCGGAGCGAGCAGCGAGGGAGCAAAGCAAGGAGGATGGGATGGCATGTTGGATTACCGATTATAGTGTTGCATCACCTCTCATCTTGGGGGCCGACGCAGCCATTATTACTGCGACTTTGTATACATGATACTGTACTGTGTGGACAAAATAGAAACACTAGAAACCTAGACATGAGACAAGAGAGAAAGCATAAAACCGAATCGAGAAACCTAAGACAAGGTACACTATTCGGTTGTGAGCTCCAGCGGCTATATACCTATCCACTTTCCATCTTATCTCCCATTAAGATTACTGTACTGAAAAAACAATCTGAGCCGAAGGTACGAAAAAGTCCCGCTGATTGGATGGCGGTGGGGTGGACTTACCATGGTACGTACCCAGTGTGTTCATGCTACGCCCCTGCAACGCGGAGAATTCTTCTCGGAGACTTCGGAGCGAGACGTCGTGGTGATGCTTGTATGCGGACCCTCAGGCATGTGAAGGGGCGTCTTATATCCCTACGGATATAAGGAAGGGAGATATAGAAACGGTGGTGGTTTTTTTTTTTTCATGGATGCCCCTCTTCCCCCCTCGCTTGAGGGAGAAAATTAATATGCTTGTCCACCTAACGCAAGGTAACGCATATGTATAACTATTGATAGCAAAAATGCAATAAGTAATAAGTAATAAGGCCCGTCGGTGTGATGTGAGAATGAGAAGTTCATGTGCGGCGCTGGAAAGGGATTTTGTGGGAAGTGGGAAGAGAAGTGGGTGGTGGCACGACATATGCGAGTGAGTGAAAGCAGATCGCTGTTACAAACTGATCGATCTGGTGGTGTGAGGTAGGTGTCACGAGATGTAATACAGACCCGATACTCTGGGTTCCCTGGCTATAATTCTCCCAGTGCGGGACCTTTCTGTACGCGACTGCAGATTTTGGCCTTTCTTTCTCTGGTATTTCCTGCCTGGTCCTTGTACAAGAAACGCTGGATGCAGGACTCACAAAACGTTTCGACGTTGTATGGTTAGGGATGTTTTTGAGGCATGCAGGCGAGCACTGTTTCGGCCGCGCGTGGCCCTTCCTAGGTTCGCTCAGCGCAGCGCATGGATGCCGATCTGGATCTGGACGTTCAACGGGCATCGGGCAGCTGTACGGCAGATGAAACTCCCTCCCGCATTGAGTGCTGTTCAGGTGATCTGTAGGAGATGTGTTTGTGTGGGACGTCGGCGATTTGGAATCTTTTCTGCTATTACTGTAAGATGATGTGATGGCATGAGATTGATTGGGGGTTCTATGTCAAGAGTGTGACATTGAAGCTCGTTTTCTTTTTTTAAATATTACGTCAAGACATGGGACAATACCGGTGTTGGAAAAGGAAGCGGACCGTACGGTTCGGCGAGATGTATGTTGGTGGCGGCGGCGTCAGGTGGGATATTTGGTGTTGGTTTGGAGTGGGGGTTGATGAGAATGGTCTGATGATGTTGGATTATGGACGCCTGGGAATGAGCCGTCTGGGGAAGTGATCTGTCTGGGGAACGAGAAAGGCGTCACAAGAGAAGAAGAGATGTCCGTTTTCCTTAGAAAGCAGGTCACATAGTCTATCAGTATCCTTCTATAGCCTTATCGAACTAGATAGGTAAGTTTGGACATATCTATGCGAGGAATATGAAAGTACTCATCGTTGTTTGGGTTCAGGAACAGGTGAATAGCCGTACGGATATCTTTCTCCGAGCTGTGCCATAGACATGAGCAGCTATTCACACGGCTTTACGTCCGTAGCGCCAGCCGAGGTAGCACAGGGCGAAAGGGATGATATATGGTCGTAAGATCTCTGTTGATGATATAGGTGCCATTGCATTGAATGGGGTGGTCATCAGTGAGAAATGTTCCAAATCGGGGCTGCGAGAACTTAATGGATTTTGGGAAGACTTCGTTTGCGAGGATGCCCGTGTATGCGGCCGATCGAAAAGGGGGTAGGTTGGTCGTCGGGACCTTGTGGATAGTGATAACGATAAGACACTCTGCCGTCCACTGCCGCATCCACCTCAGACCTTGATCCCAGACCTTTCTCCTGTTCCAAGCCTTTGGAATTTACCAGCTTTATCCCCCCTTCATCATGTAATCAGCTACAGCAAATGGGAAGTCAACCGCGACTTCCAGAAAGGTAGTGATCTTTCCGAAGTATTTCAGAAATCAGCACTTGTCTTGATTTGCCATCAAATAGCGAACCGGAACCTGGTTCAAGGTTCACCAGGCCGGCACTGATGGCACTTGTTTCTGACTCTCTTAGCTCGACGTTGCTGGGACTTGGGGTTCTGGAATCAAGTCGTATGATCATCGAGTTTCACTGCGCTTAACCTTAATACCTCGAGGTAGCACCATGTTCAAACCTGGCATAGCGTCTAATGTCATTGTTCGAAAAGAGCCGCTTGCAGAATAATACTTCGAGGTACCCCAGCTGTTGTCCTGCCTACACATTGGCCGAAAGCAAAGTACGAGGTGCAAAGTATCTGTGCGGTTACCAAAGTAAAGGCAGTTTCCAGTAGCGAGGTTTTGATTTGACGGCGTCGCGAAAGCTGGACCCTTTTTTCGAGAAGTGATAAATAAAGGGTGAGCGATGAGATCATGATAGCGGTGTGGTTGAAGAAAATTCATCCTCCCTGAAACATGACGACAGATATTGATACAGTACCGTATGCAAGCAAATCTTCCGCGTGGCTGCAGGACGGGCGAACCGAGGCGGCTCAACCAGATGCATTCTGCATCGTATTCCGTATCTTATCGACTCGGGTTGCTTCCTCGCGTGGGCACTGTACGGCGTCAAAAAGGTCAAAAGGGGGAGGCGTCTCGCGGTCGCGTAACTGGCTGGAGCAGGAGTCGAAGCTTGGAGACGATCAAGGTTTGGCTGGCTGCCCGAATTCAGATCAAAAGTCTCCTGTTATTTCCGTAGCAAGGTATGCACCTCCACTGGTATTCCGCTAAAACAATTCCCCGACGCAGGCGCTTTCGCAGAATCGCATGGGGACGTAGATTCTGCCGCACAGCGTGCAGTAGTCTGAAGCCGGCGGGGTGGTGTGCGGTAGGGGCTAGCCGCGAAGTGAAGGCTTGGTACAGGGGAGCTCTTTATTGCTGGTGATGATGCTCTCTTCGATGTGACGCTGTGTTTGGTCAGACGATGATGCAAATGGATCTCAAAGTAACATATAAAAGACCTATATATGGAGGTAAACGCAACGAAATTGAATATATTGAGGCTGTGCCAGCTTACAGCTTACGACTTGCTGGGTGTTGCCATGTTGGATAAGAAAACTGCTCATGAGATGACCGACGGTGATCATGGCAATGTCACTTCGTACCAGCGAAGAAGATGCTAATCCCCAGCGGCACGGACCACGGCATGATTAGGGCAAAGGAAGCCACAGAAGCCGGATGGAAGCTTGGGTTGTAGGGGGCATGCTTGTTCTGCCTCCAGGATTCGCGCCTTGTAACGAGCGCACGGCTTCATAACTTTCAGAGAGTTTTTTTGAATCAGCTTGGAGTGAAACCTACGGATTTTCCGTGAACCAGTTGTATGGAGTAAGGGATTTTCCGTTGCCGGGAGCTTACTTGCTTTGAGAATTTTCAGCCGACAAGAGATTACGGTTATGATCTTTCGAGGACTACATTGCAAGATCTTCAGCGCCAAGCGTGATAATTGGGGATATTCCTCCGTGATTGACTGCCACATCTACCGGCGCCCAAGCCCGGGGATCTCAAGGGCCACTAGAACCCCTGGAAGCTTCGAACTAACGGACGTGAGTTTTTCAGATGTTCTGATTTGGTACTTCGTACTTGCGCACTATTTGAATACTTCGCATCAGAAGAGTACAGTAACTGGAAGGACGTTCACTCTTGCCGGGCCCTGTGGCGCGTTGGAGGAAGTTCGACAGCGCCAGACTTGTTCTGAGTCGGCGCAACGCTCTGCAGTGAGTGCTGTCGAGTTTCCGATTCAAGATTCAAGAGGGGCAGAATACCACGCTGCACCACATCCTCGAGGGTCCCAAGCGCCATGTGCAGGTGTGCAGTTTGACAACCGAATTCCGCAGGGCTTAACCCCTTGTGGTGCTCTGGCACCCCTTCCTAGTGCCACGAGGTCGCTGGATCTATCTCCGTCGAATCTATCCTGATCCCTACTGAAATCATCACTGCTAAGACGGTTTTGTGCGACCTCCGCAAACTGTGGTGCAAATGCGGACCTCCTTGGCAGTAAGGCTCCCCCCATTTGCACGACGTCAATAATGGCTGCCGCACACGTCGTCGTGACTCTGATTGCTATACATGCCCATGAATATATGTGGCCTTCATCCTGAAGTTCCTGCTCTTGGCTGCCCCACCATGAGCCCAGCGCAGAACCATTGAACCAGAACCACAATGGAAAAATCCTGCTCACTGTCATACAAAACTGCCATGACCCCAGAACCTAGCGCTAAGAAAGGGGAGAGGTTCAGCGGCAACGATCCGGTATAGCCAAACCTTCCAAGACCAAGCAGTGAAGCAGTGAGATCCTGGTGGGCGCAGAACAGAAGCCCATCCGCTCTGGCGCGCTCTCACTTGGTGTGTGTCTGCCATCTGCTGAGAATAATTTGAGGATTGCTGGCCCCATCCAGGCCACAACAATGGCTCTTGGGAGCTCTAGCATCTACTTCGTATCTCGTCGAGACTTTCCATAGTTAGAGCAGCTGCACGACGATCAGACACGGTGCCAAACCTAGCTCCTAGAAGCTACCTAGCCCAGCGCACTTGCACCTGCGAGACCTTGGGACAGGTACCGTAATTTGCGATGCCGCGTGCTGACGAGGTAACTGGCTCCAGCCTCCAGCGCCTCAACGTCTTCTAGCTTCGAGCGAACGTTGTTTTGGTCGCACAGGCACGCACGGAGAACTTCCACATCACCTCCACTACTCTTCCTAGGAGTTTGGGAGTAGGTGGCCAGCCAGCACTGTAGGGCTTGCAACTTGCAAGGCTAAACCTCAGAGATTCAGCTAAAGAGCACGCTCACCCAGGGCTAGCACCATGTCCCGGGCTCCGCGCGTCAAGTACATGCCCAATGGTACCCCGAGCTTGCCATGTACCGGAGGAGGTCAACCTCGAAACCTACGCTTGGTGAAGACGGGCGAGGATAAAGGTTTGGGAGGAAGCAACGCAACGCGATCCGGTAATACGCCAGGCCGGAAAGTCTCCAGCGGCTCTTGCCTTGGGTACCCAGCGCCATGCTATGCCATTGCTGGGCTGGGCGATACCATGCCATGGTACTCGTACTTTGTAGAATGCCAATGCCATGCCTGCTTGCCCCCCCCTCTCTCTCCTTCACCCCATTCATTGCCTTGCCTGTGAGTTATCTTACCGCAGGTCTCTCATCTGCGGTAACGACGACCACTTAATCATTACAAACGTCAGTGGAGGGAGGGAAGGCCCGCATCGCACTTGCACAATCCGCTCTCTCCATCCCAGTCGTATCAGTCGTGTTTTCCTCAACCAGGCTCTCCCATGTAATATCCCCATGTGTATATACAGCCCGTTGTCGCCTTCGGTAACTATCCGTCATCGGTATATGCCTCCCGCCCCCGAATATACATAAACGTACATATCTCAAGGGAAGGCTTCCTTGTTGCTGGGTTTGCTATGTTTCTTTCCATATTATCGACGGCATCTTCAGCTTCGACTATTTTCTGTCCACTCGAGCCCATCTGCACCGGACCGGAAGAAGCAAAGTTGGTTTGACAGAGTTTCGAGAGTTGATATAAAGTCCTCAACCCAACGGACCCAACTCTCTTTTTGCAACTTCGAACCAGTCAATATTCACTTTACTTCCTCTGAACCACCCATTCACAGATCACATACTCGACGATTCACTCTGAGCTTGTTCCAAGAAGACTTTTAGCTCAAAAAGTAACTTCGATCTTGACTTTCTACGACTCGTTCGACATCCTCATCTCATCATCTACCAACGTACCAACGGAATCCGTTCTTCAACCTCAACTGTACAAACCGGCCTTTGCTCTGCGTCACTTTTACTGTCACACCCAGCCCGTCTCGCTATTTACTTGCTCACTTCTTCGTTGGTTTATCCGTTGTACTAGATTCTCGAGTATGTACATTGTACTTCCACTAGAACTGCTGCTGACCATAGAACAGCTTCCCAGTAGTCCATCACAACCTCACAAGTACCTCCGAACCAGCTATCAGGATGGCTGTCACCAATTACTGCCCGCATTCTTTCCAAATGCTGAAGTCAGAATCGACCCTCATTCAATGGGTCTGCTCAATGTGCCACTCGGGCCCACATTGGTACATCTTCGAGTGCAAGTACTGCAAGCTCAAGACTTGCCGTCCATGTACCAACAAAGTCTAAATTGAATGTCTGGTTTTGTCTGTGGTGTTTGCTTTGGGTATGTGAATTCTCTGTCTTGCCCCGTCCCTCCGGCAGTGGCTCAACAGCAAACGAGTGGCGTTGGGAAAATGTGATTTCTGAGTTCTATACTCGGAGACGATCTGCCCTTTTTTTTTTTTTTTTTTTTTTTTTTTT
>Ga0247778_1000844_pt1 | contig 22496 bp, 50 predicted proteins | sample UWRJL049202B5_FD_179939 | JGI IMG/M metagenome (GOLD analysis project Ga0247778, IMG submission 179939) | Plant litter microbial communities from Arlington Agricultural Research Station in Wisconsin, United States - UWRJ-L049-202B-5 | ecosystem: Environmental > Terrestrial > Plant litter >... | reverse complement strand
AAGTGCCTGAACTCTGTTTTCAAAGTTTAATGAGCCTCCCGTAGCCATTAAGGTATCAGTAATATACCTACGGCTTTCTTCCTTCATTATATCGTATATTTTTGTTTCAAGGATGTTGTTTTCAAGTTGCTTCATAAAGTCATCCCCTGAACCTAAATGCTTATTCTGAAATACTACGTCTACTGCTCTATTCTCAATAACGGTATATGAATAAACGGGGCGGGAACTAAATTCGGTATTATCTGCCGCTTTCAGGTGTAATGAACTATCGAAACCAGCTCTTTGCTCATACAATGGAACCTGAAACAACTCCTTTCCAAATCCCCAATCATTTACACGACCTTTCTGTAAAGAGAAGTCGCTTTTCCCGTTCTTACCATAATTTTCCATAAGAACACCTTGATAATTTGGGGCAACCCGCGTCCCGCATGATGCAAGAACGACAACTAACGCAATAAATAAGATTGATTTTTTCATTTGTCTATTTGTTTTTTGATTTGAGTGTAGATTAATTGTAAAGTAACCGCCGCAGTTATAACACCCAATGCTATCCCCATTCACGCATCCACATGATTAAACAACCATTGAGAGCAATAAATAAGAAATAAGAGTGCTAATACATAAGCGAATATTTTAATTACCATAATTTAGAATTTTAATGTAAGGTTAGGTAAGTAAACAGGGTGTTGGTTTAGGTATTTCAAGTTCATCAAAAATGAATGGCATTACTAACTGATTGTCCGGTACAGGAATTGGTTTTGGTCTGTCTGGGAAGTTTCTGTCATCATCTTCGTCTACCCATTCGTCATAGTAATCTTGTGCTCTATCTTCGCATAAGGGACACCAATTACATTTCATAAACATAACATATGGCGGGTCATCCATCTTCCTTTTAAGGTCATGGGTAGTGTTACAGGTTTCGCAGGTTAGTTTAATTGTTTCCATTAGCTTCCAATATTTGGCGTATTAACCACCTTTTGTAATATCAAAATATAAGTTCCTTTCTTGAATATCTTAGTATCTCCCTCAATTGCTTTTTTAATGGAGTAAATTTCTTGTGAGTGATTTTCTTTATCCTGTACTGCTAATTCATCTCCTTCTTTTAAAAAAGGATCATTAGTAATATAACAGTTAGCTTCTAAGATTAAGTTCTTGTTTGATTTGTCTAATGGATGGGTTATCATTGTTTATGCTGTTTGGGTTTGTTTAATTTATTTAGTTCATTTGTTGGTTTACTACAAGTTCATCGGATGCTTCATCACCCCATGCAGTTACTATGCAGTATAGGTCAATGTCATTTACTTTATACGGGCATAATACAACGGGGTCTGGAATTTCTTTTTTCACAACTAATCTACCTTTAAGTTCATGACCTTTCATGTTCATATCCTTTAGCGGAGCACAGATGCTTAGTCTTTTCTTCTCTTTGCCATAATATTCATCATGTGTATGTTTAGCAATAAATTGTCGGTTTGCCACTTCAATTTGTGATAGTCTTTCATATCTTCTGTTTGTTTCTTCCATTTCTCTATCGTAGTACTGTTTTGTTATTTCTGACTTCCCATGAATATACGCACCTCTGTATTGACGGTAATAGAATGTGTTTATTTCATTTTCGTTTTTAAAGAAGTTTTCAATTTCATTTACGTTCTTTTGCGGAACAAAAGCGGTGTATTGTTCAGAACGACCAAGAACAAGGTTATATTTTTCGCAAATATTAATGGCAACTTCCGGCGTTATAAACTTGTATTGCGGGTAGGTGATAGAGCAAAACTCTAACGCTTTAGCAACACTTTCATTCTTTTCCTTAATTTTTATCTTTTCGTTTGTTTCCTGAACTTCTTTCACATTACCAAACCCAAACGACTTTAAAGACTGTATCTTATCGTTGTTCGTGATACTCAATCCTGCGATAATCTCTTTTGCTTCTTTAAGCAACCTGTCCCCTGCTAAATTAAACTCCCGGTGAATAGCTTCTACTACTGCCGGATAACGACCTTTTACTTTAGGTTCTGCAACTTCTGTTTTTGACTTAAATAGATTAAACATGGCTTTATAAATTTTGAATTGTGAAGTTAATAACTAATACCTACTATTGGTATGGATAGGTGATTAAAAAGTGATTAAAGTTTTAGTAGTTTAGATTTTCATTCCAACAAATTATTTGTCCCGTAAATCTTGTTGGTATTTTAAACCATCCTGCCATATCCTCAACCGTAAGCCCATCATTTTTTGCAATTTGTTGGAAGCCGGGGTTAAGTACGTTTGTCATGAATGATTGATTTTCTCTTTTTACTCTAACATCCCCTTCTTTGTAAATGTCTATGTTCCATATTTTTTTTATTTGAAGTGGTGGAGCAAATGTTGTCTGCTTACTTCTATACGGTATCCCGCTCCAAAAACGAGGGCTAAACCATTCCCCTTCTTTAAATCTTTTACCCGCTCTAATGGTATGATGCTTTGGGGTGTATTTACCGTGTGGTAGTAAATCAAATTCATCATTTGACAAGTTTTCAAACTCCACACTACCTACATTATCTAAATAAATAGATTCCCATATTTTTTCTATAAACAATGTTGGCTCTCCTTTCCTTAAATGGTAAGAGGGAAAATATCTACTAAACGTTATTACTTTCATTATTTTAAAATTTTACACAGGTAATTCGGATAAATGTTTCTTGTCAAGCAAAGTTATAGAAGTGCGAATTTTATTTTGAATGTTGTTATAATATCGCTTGCTTCTTCATCTGTGTTGGCAATACCTATTGGTACATACCCTGCATCTTTTTTATGAACTATGTTTAAGATGTTTTTTACAAGCATATCTGCAACTGTTGTTTTGTGATAACACCTTTGAGTAGGTGAGTATTCAATAATTATTACGTTTTCTAAGTTCATAGTTAAAATGGTTTTTCGTCATTATCGTTTTTGTAAGGTGTCCATGTCCCGGGAGTGGATGGAGGTGTATATCCAAAATCGTTAGGGTGGGTGCCTAAGCACATTGTTTGTCCAACAAATGACATAGCGAAGTTCATACATTCACCATGCCTGTTTTTATCAACCTTCCCGATACATAGTCCGGCTGTTTCATATTCCTTCCCTCCTATTGATACAGGTTCTCTAAATTCGTATTTTTCAGGCCGCATAAGGAAAAGGATACCGTCTGCATCTTGTTCAATGTTTCCGCTTTCCCGTAGGTCGCTCATTTGAGGCATCTTGTCGCTCCTTTCTTCCACCTTTCGGCTTAACTGGCTTAATGCTATTACAGGTATATTTAATTCTTTGGCAAGCATTTTTAGCCCTCTTGTTATCTCACCAACGATAGTATTTCTGTTTGATTCTCTTTTATCTACTGCTTCCATAAGCTGCAAATAGTCAACCACTATATACTGGATTTTGTGCTTTCTTACAAGTATATTGGCACGGGTACGAATACCACGAATGTTTATGCTTCCCTTATCCTCAATATAAATTGGTGCTTTCCCTATTCTATCTAAACTGCTAAAGAACTTCATTTCTTGCTCTGCTGGTATTCGTCCTTGCCTAATAAATTCATGTGATATACCAGCGTCTATAGATGCCAACCTTCGCGTAAGTTGTATCCCATCCATTTCTAAACTAAACCATGCTCCCGGAATGCCGTTAACAACCGAAATATGATGGCTTAATGACATAGCCAAAGCCGTTTTCCCCTGCGAAGGTCTTGCCGCAATTATAAACAAATCCGGTGCAACCAATCCACTTAAAATTTTATCAAAAGGAACAATACCTGTTTGAATACCTAAAACACCCGTTTCTTTAACCGTTTCATATTGGTCATAAACTTTTGATGAAAAGTAAGACATATCCTTAACTTGTCCAGTAAGAACCCTTTCTTGTGTATTAAGTATTTGGTTATCGGTACGGTCGTATAAGTCAAAAGCATCTGTTCCTTCTTCATAAGCATCTCCTATAGCTTCCCCGCTAATTTTTATCAATTCACGCTTCATATACTTTTCCATTACTATCCTGCAATGGTGTTCTATGTGGTTTGACCTAACAACACTATTTGTTATTTTAGTAACGTAATATGGCCCACCAACATCATTTAATATGTCTAACGCTTTTAATTCTTCAACAACCGTTCTTATGTCAACACTTTTACCAGCGTCATACAGTCTAACAATAGCTCCAAAAATTAATTGGTTAGCCTCTACATAAAAAACTTCCTTAAAAATAAGATTAAGAACTTCTGGTAAGCAATTTACATCCAACATCATTGCTCCTAAAATAACTTCTTCAACCTCTACGGCTTGTGGTGGAACTAATCCATAAACCATAGTACTCATATCCACACTTGGTTTTCTACGTTTCCGGTCTTTATTCAGGCTCGTTAAATCCATTACTTCAGTTTAATTTTTATTGGTTGTTCTTTTTTCCCTACCCCTAATCGTTTATTTTCCATTTGCTCATATACACTTTGCCATTGGCTGCAAATAACACTAATTGCCTTTGACCCATACCAACCGTCTAAAACAACGAATTCAACTATCTTTTCCCAACTTTGTAATAACATATCCTTTTTCTTGTCTAACACTTCAGCCCGTTTCCACCCCTTATGTTCTGCTATTTTGTACGCCAACTGTAAAAGCGCATGAAAATCCTTTTGTTCATCCTTTGGATAACGCGGCTTGTGTTTCATCCATATTTTCATCATATCCTGTACAACCATATCTTCTTTTTTTTCTAAATTCATTTGCCCAATTTCCCCATTTGTTTCCTCTCCTATCTTCTCTTTATTATCCTCTATAGTATTACTCCCGTTATTCGATTGTAATACGTCCGTATTTTCTTTATTGATTATCAATGATTTACGCTTACGCTCCATCTCCCACCTTACATTAATTGCGTTTCTTGCTTGCTCGCTTTTATCTTTTCTTACCCCAAGTCGTTCTATAACAGAATTACTCCAAAAACGCTCACCATTTACCTCAAACAATCCAAAATCATTTATTACAGAACGGACTAAAATTTCATTCGAACGTAATTCAAACGTAATACGTTCGTAATCTTCCAATGAAATAAAGCCATTATCCTCGTACAGCATTTCAACTATACACCAATAAACCCCCAAACCTTCCATACCATGTTTCATCCTTAGTTTAAGGACTTTACCATCAGTACGGGAATTATAATCGTGTGAAAACCAAAAAGTATCTTTACGCATTATGAATATGGTCGTTTAGCATTGAAACATACCCACTTGATAGGCTTATCACAAATTCTATATTTTTATCCCTAATTCTGTCAATAGTAAACGTTTTATCCCCGTACAAATTTTCCAAGAACATGGTTATATAAACAAACCCATCCCAATCTTTCTTTATTATTTTACGTGTAAAGTGTTCCTTATATTCCATTTTTCTAAACTCTTCCGCGCAATGACAATCAGCACATAAAGTAGTTAGGTATTCGTTTTCTATATCCCACGGATTATCCTTTGAATAACGTTTGTGATGTACGTGAAGTGTGGTTTCTGTATCCCCACAATATTGGCAGGTGAAATTATCCCGACTTAATATTAAAAGTCTCTTTTTTTGCCACTTAGGGTCAAGTAGTTTTTGTTCGTATGACTTAGCCATTACAAGTTAGTTATAAAGGGAAATAAAAAAGGCAGCTAATCTAAAAATTAGTGCCTAAAATAGTATTGATTTTTTGACGGTTTTCTTCTGTCAAAGCTCTTTTTGCGTTCCCTTCACCCTTTAATACGCAGTGTAAATGATGTACTGAAATATCCAGTTTCTTAGCGAGCCAGTTGAATTTTTGCCCATTTTCAAACAGGTGACGCACGACCTTTTGCTCTACCGTAAGTGGTTTATCTTTTACCATATTTTTAATTTGTGAGCCTCAAACATACCACTCTTTTTGAAACAAACAACTTTTTTGACCGATAAATTTTATCCACCGTTGACTTTAATCAAATTTTAATGCTAAGTTTGTTTAATACTCCTTTACTTTGGTGGGAATTAAACTTTTTGTTTATGGGAGTAATGGCTTGTTCTAGGGGTAATTGTGAAAACATAATGTGTGATACTTATGTTCCTTCCGTTGGGTATATCTGTAATGATTGTAAGAGTGAATTTTCAGAATATGCAAAATCAAAGGGTCTTTCTACGGAAAGTGAAATTATAATATTACTTAGTGAATTTATGAAATTAGATATTGATACTAATAATCAAAATACAATTTCAATAGAAACCTTTTTTCAAAACCACACACGATAACCCCCTATATAAACCTAAATGTTTTTTTATGATTGATGCAAAAAAAGATGGAGTAATGATGGAACTTTACGGGCTAACTGAATACGATAAGCAGCGTATTAATGGATATGTAAATAGTAAGGCAGAAATTACCCATTATCGGCATAAAGAAAGATGGTCAGAAGGCAATACATACGGAGCCAAAATATCAATGTTTATTGATGAAGTAAACGGCGATACTGAACAAGATGCCGTTAATAACCTTCTGTTTAAAATAATGTGTACCCCTGCAATGTATATTAAACTACGAGACTTTTTAAAACCAGAAAGCGAAAAATAAACCCAACAAATGAATAGACAAATTAAGTTTAGAGCATAGAATAATAAAAGTAAAATAATGGCACAAGTAACAAGCTTGCATTTTAATGGTAATGTACACGTATCTTATAAACAAGGGGAATAAAAGACGGGTTATTTCTTTGGTGGAAATAACGTAGGTGATGATTGGAATAATAGCCACATTGTATTGATGCAGTACACAGGATTAAAAGATTGTGATGGCAAAGAAATATACGAAGGCGACATTTTAGGCGTACCAGAACTATACGAAACCCCAGAAATGAGCTATAATCCAACAATTTATTGGAAGGTTGTTTTTAAGTTTGGAATGTTTACTTTAGAAAATAACAAGAACGCCGCAGATATCGATAGCGAAACTTTAGTTAAAACGGCACATGACTATGATAATAATATATTCATTGCGGGTAATATTTACCAAACCCCTGAATTACTAACCAAAAAATAAACCAACCAATGAATAGAGTTATTTCTATTGTGAATGTAAAAATTAATTATTATGATAGATAGAGATACTATTGAAATGGTTGTTTGTAATATTCTACGTAAATATGGGCCGGATGGTCACGTAGATGGATATGATACTATCACAGACTTTATAATGCAAGTTATTGAAGGCGACCCGTATGCTTTTGCATCAGAAAAAGGATTAATAGACTACGAAGAAGATAAAACATTTTAAACCAAATAAACCCATACCAAAAATAAACATCATGGATAACAAAACAGAACAAACAAAAGACCTTTATGACAGATTCTTTGATGATTTGGGAAACGCCGTTAGAAGCGGAGTATTTACATTACCTTATGTCGGAGAAGCTAATGACGGAGAATTCTCATTTGATACCAACAAGGCACTTTCCGCTGTATTAAGAGTAATTAAAAAGTATTCAGCCAATCCACACGAACCTATTCAAACCACACCAAATGAAGGAAACTAAAGAGAAGGTATTCTATACAGAATGTGGTGATGTAGAGTTAAAGGTAGAATATACTGAAGTGATTGAGCGGTTTCCGGTTACGATTGAGGAAGGTCATGGATATCACGCAATCAATAACGATAACCTAAAAATTATACTTACTGAAGTGAATGTTATGATACCTAACGGGAAACCTATTAACATTTTAGACAACCTAAATTATCATCAAAAAGATTACATTATTGACCACATTTTAACCGACTACGCATGAAAAATGAAGAAAAAATAGTCTATGGATTGTACGATGGGAGGTATTTAAGCCGACCCGACAGAGTAATTTTGTATGAAATATGTGATACTGAAAAGGAAGCAAGACGTAACGCTACTGAATATGGTGACGACACTTTCATAATAAAATGTTCAGTAAATGGGAATGTCTTAAACCATATCTGCATAATAAAATAACCAACTTTTTAAACTAACAATATAGTAATGGATAGCACAATGACATATCAAAATGACTACTTTAAAAAGTGGGATGTAACTAAGATTGCAAGTACTGGACAATTACGGGTTGTAACCGAAGTCACAAGGCATATCGAATTTATTTCAGCAAAGATGAAACGAGTACCTAAAAACAAAATCTTACAGAAGATAGTTATTGCATTTTATAAACTTCAAAATTGGTGGTATGCTATTTAAAAAATATTATTGGGTTAGATACACGGCGCAACATACTAACGGAAGAACTTCGCATTCAACATTTGTTTGTGATGGTCATCCATTACTTGCTATTCAAAAGTTGCAAGATGAAACACCGGGAGATAAATTATTAGTTGATAACTGGAAAACAATCCCATATTATCTTTATCTAACCTTATATCGTAACTAATGGCAACATTCTGTCCAGCTTGTAAAGAAAAAGGATATACTGTATTGGCTTTTTCAAAAGGATACTGTACCTCACATCAATATCTTAAACCGGGATATGATAAGAGGTCGATAAATCAAAAGGCCGTCGATAGAGAAAAGGCTAATCCATCCAAGCAAGTAACCTTTAAAAAGCCAACTGAAAAGAAGAAGAAACCCGGCTTTTTTGAAATGCCTCCCGAAGAAGTAAACTCAATAATAAACTACCAACCTGCACCGGAAGAAGGCTTTGATGGGGGATTGACAAGTTATGTTACTTTGGATGAAATTGGACAGTTTGCAGTTCCGGTTATTGATAGGGAATCTGAAATGAAGATATTTTGGTGGAAAGCGGCTTCTGTGATAGCAAGGAAGCCTTATTGTTGGGAATGTGGGGACTTTATATCCCAAGCCGATTATCGTGCCGCTACAGCCCACATATTCCCTAAATCACTATTCCCATCCGTTGCAGCTAATGAATGGAACTACGTGGTCTGTGGCGCACGCTGCGGATGCCATAATAAAACACACCGTATGGATACATTCAGTCAAATGAAGATATTCCCGGTAGCTGTACAGCGTTATCTTAAATTTGGACACCTTATAACCGAAAACCACAAGTATCTTGACTTATTCCTTGAGTATGCAAATCAAATAACTTAACCCAACATAGGCAAGAACCGGTAACATAACCAGATTATCACAGCTACAATAACCACAACATTAATAATTTGCTTAAAAGGTGGTTGTAACGGTATATAGTTGTTAATTAACCATAATACAAGTCCTACAACCACTAACAGAATGATGATGCTAACTAAACTTGTCATAATCAATAATTTCATTAACCTATAACAAAACTATGCCACCACCTAAAAGAATCCATGAAGAAAGAGGTATAGTAAAATTCTACATGGATAACCAGATATATAAGGAGTTCAAGTTTAATGATGCCAATGCCAAGAAATTAGCAATCAGCAGGTTTAAGAAAACAACCAAAAACATATCCTACCGAATACAGTTTAGATACGAAATAATACATCAATGATAAGTTATTATACATACCCCGGATTAAAGTTTAAGGATGAAATTGCTACACCTATGGGAGCTTTTCATAGCCCAAAGCATATTGTTTCCGTAGTTGCGAAGTATTTTGATGTTTCAGTAAGTGAAATAACCAAAGTTGGCAGAAGGAGAGAAACAGTATTCCCCCGTCAAGTAGCCATGTATATTATACGAAATGAAACTAACTTAACATGGCTTGCAATTGGGAACTTTTTTAACAAAAATCATACGACCGTGATTGCAGCATACAATTACATCGAAGGTAAAATAAACACCGACACAAGCACCAAAAGGCAAATAGAAAAAATAATAAGCAGCATATGAGTAGAAAGAATAGGTATCAGCAAAAGATATGGGTATATGAGAAAAGAAGGGATGAAATTAGAAAGGAGTATGGATTTAGGAACCACCCAAAGATGGCAACCGTAAGAAATATAACCAAAAAAATATGTTCATGGAGAAGGGAGATAAAGAGAATAGAAGTTAAGATGAATGCCCTAAAGAAAAATGATGACCTAATAAAGTCATTCATGGACATATCAGTAAGGGATATAAAAGTATGGCAAAATGAAGAAGGTAAAATAGCAAGAAACATTTTCTACAAGTACAGCATTGAGCATGGCATAAGCAGCCCTTATATTTCAGAATACATAGGTCTAAAGAACAATTCACGCGCATCTATCCAAAGATTAAACTTTACCCGGTCATTCAAAAAACACAAGGCCAATAAAGAAATCTATAAACGGTTCTTGCAATTCATAAAAAACAACCCATCATCATAAAAAAATAAGCCGCCTGTAATAAAACAGAGCGGCTTTGATATGCAGGGGGGATTAGTAAATTTCAATACGGTTTATCTTCAACATGATTCCTAAACGTTTCAATAATACCTTCCAACTCTTTAATACGATCCCCTCTTTCCAGTAATTCCTTTTTAAATAAATCAATAGCTCTGGATTGGTCAAGCATTATTGTTTCGTACTTTTTAATTAAAGCGTTCTCACTTACATAGCTTTCTTCAATTACTTTTAAATCGTCTGGTTCTAAATTTACCATTGTTTAACTTTTATGTTTTTGCTGAATCGTTTTTTGTTTGGGTCAAGGTAGCATATAAGTTTTGTTTCATAGTGAGATGGCACCCACCCAACTTCCCCCGGTGTATCTCTTACCTCATGCTCTGGTACAAATACTTCTTCTGTAACCTTATACCCATTAACAACATACAACGGAGATACTGCATAAGACCTTTCTCCCGCAGGTACTATTAACATATTAACATCATACCACGACAAAATAACTCTTACTGTATCGTATTTAACAGTAGGGCTTGAGCTAATAAAAACACTACCTACACTTATATTTGGTTCTGAATAAGGGATATTCATTGCTTTACTTCCGGCAGGGAACTTGACTGCTTTTGTTTTATTAAGAATATTATATCCATGTACCAGATCATCATACTCGACCTTATTCATTTTCCCTGAATCTAATTGGCTTTTCCAGTACTGTAGTTCCTGTCCATTGCTTTGTATAGTAGCCAGTATTAATATGGCAAATAGTAATTGTTTCATGTTATTTATTTAAACTGTGAAAATGCTTTTATCACTTGCTGTTGAGCAAAATCTATCCCATCAGATACACCTTCGCGGTAAGGACTATAACTATCTCGGTCGCCTACTTTCTTATACGGGTGTTCTTCGTATAATTTATCTAAATCTTTTACAACTGCACTTTCTATATCCCCACTGCTTTATTTTTATCTATTCCTCCCATCTTTCGGGAAAACTTTGTGCATTCGCTAAATACTAAATCCCACGTTTCTTTTGAGACATCTTCTAAATCACATCCTAACAGGGCATGGCTAATAATCATTCTGAACTCTGTGTTTATTTCTTGCTCTGTTAATGGTGTAGGGGTAGAAAGGATTTCTGTTTCTTGTTTGTATGACCTCCCGTCCAAGTTCATTCTCGATGGTAATACGGCAACCGAGGAGTATGGTTTGTCAAATGCTTCAGTATCATTAACATCATATTCGTGTACCCGCACCTCATAAATACCGTCCCTGTGTGAGTGATGCCATTCAGCAATATCTACCGCTTTATCTTTATCGGAAAACACATTTGCGATGTAGGTGTGAGACTTTTCAATTCCGTACTTCCGTGCCTCGATTAAATAAACCTTGTCTGTACTAACAGGTAAAGCATCTTCTTTTACTGGAAAATATTTTTCTGGGTTGGTTAATACGTACTGCATCCCGTCACGGAACGCCGATTTATCTACCTTCATGTGGCTGTTTTCCTTTTCGTACGCGTTGGAGCGGTGCTGTCATCAAAATATCTCATTCCGTGTCCTAGTTCAAGACGCAATGGCAAACGGTCAATCGTTCTTTCGAAAAAAACACTAAACTCTACATCCCCTAAATCAGTGATGAATGTCTTATGCTCACTTGTTGTTGTTTTCATCGGTTATTGGTTCGTGTGGGTTGGCAGAATACTTTTTAATTACTCCTAATATGTTATTAAGTATATCCCCTTTCTTTACAGAATTAGGATTTGAAGAAGAATAAAAAAAATCAGGGTGTTGATACTCATATCCTTCTGAAATAGCTTCTTCAAGTTCTAAAAAAAACCTAAGCTTTAGTGAAAGAGTTTTGTCATTAAAATCCATAATGATTTTTTAAATATTTTTTAAATATACATGTGTTAATTCGCACAACATGGGTTCAGCCTTTTTAGATTCCGAATATTCATCTTCACAGTACCAAATAAAACCATTTTCAGTCCCTACACATTCGTATGATTCTCCATTGTATTTAAACAAATCACCAGATTGTATTTTACGTTCTGGTTCGTATGTGTCATCGCGTTCATTCATAATTTAAGCGTTATAAAGGTGGTCAATAAGATTTTCTGTTTCTACTATATCAGAGGATAAAACAGTTAAAAAGTTTTTATATTCAATAGTCCACAATCCACTGTCTGTATCAAGGGTCAAAGACTTTACATTGTTGGCGTATTCAATTGCATCTAATAGTTCTTGCATGGTATATTTTGTTTTTGTTGGTTAATTTCTTCTGTTATAGTTGCAAATAATCCTTCCCAATACACTTGCCCATCAATTTCTACTAACTTGTAAAAAATCTTATCGGCATCGTCGACCATTACTTCCCATCCATAAACAATATCTTCTACTTCGTACTCATTACCTACTATAACACGAACTCCATCTTGTACGGTCTGTTTTCCCGGATTTACGCAAATAACCTTCATAGTTAATTTTTATCTGTTATCAATTCAACAACGGTAACGCCTAATGCTGCTGCTATTTTGCAAATGGTTCGAACGGTAAAGTTTTGACCACCCGCCAGCCACTTACTTACTTCGGGCTCCGTCTTTTCCAATTTATCGGCGAAGTCCTTCTGCGTAATACATCGCTTTTCTATAAGCTCATGTATGTTATTTGCCAACACAAGCGATAAGTCAACGAACATTTTACTTTCTTCAGACATATTATCAATCAGTCTCCTGAATTCAGGTATTTCTTCGGGCACTAATATTTTCTTATTCTTGATCATATTTGTCGAGTTTATAACTATAATTTTACCAATTGGCAGGTTTATCAAAATCGGTATTTGTTATATAATCTTCAGCTACAAAAATTATCAACCCTCCCCAACTAATCAGAGAAATAAACCCGACCATTGCACGATCTTGAACAGACCACGTAACTGATGATTTAAGTTTCTTGTTAAAGTGAATCATATTATTCTTCCCAACCACGTAAGCAACTACAACTCCCACTAAATAGATGATAATAAAAACATATTTTCTCATAATTAAAACATTTAGGTTTATATAGGGTGGTTAGTAGGTTGCTGATATGTAAATTTTTTCGTCTTGTTTCATTGCGTGTAATAAATTAAAAAGACGAGGTTGAGCACCTATTTCAATGTTATTATTAACCCATTCTATAGCGTTTTCAATATCTTTCGGCCTATAATATGTTTGCTCAAATGACACTGGTGATTCAACATCTCCTTCGTGTCTTTCAATCCAATCTATGTTTTCATTACCAAAAAATTCTCGGCTTTGACATCAATCTGAATTACTGCTTTGTACCCGATTGTAACTTGATAATTTTTCATAATTATAATTTGTTTTTAGTTTAACCGTTAAGTAAAGGACTAAAGTTTATTCTTTTAATTGGTGTATCGGACAGTTAATACATAAATCGGTTGCGTGTAATGAATGGGCGGCGGTGAAATATTCATCCTTCATTAGTGGGTTGCTGCAAGTCCATTGTTTCCATGTTTGCAAGAATTGCGGATTAGATTCCATCCCGTTGCTGTCTTTTATTCGTTTGCCAAACTTGCAGGTAACACAGGTTTTATGCTTTGGATTTTTCCAACACTTGCAAACATTTTCATGGTTAATTGCTGCCCGTTTTGTGTGGTATTTTTTACCGCACTCGCATTTATATGAAACGGATTCTACCATAATTAAACATTTAAAAATGACTAACTGGAAGTATGATGGCAGAAACCTTCCTTCTACTTATTGATGGCTTGCAAGGACAGGTTAAGTTTGTTCGCTGGTAACCCGTCCGAGCCACATCATACATTCTCAGTTAGCCTTTGTTTTAGTTGTTCAAAGTCTTGTGCTGCGGAATTATTCAATTAAGAATCATCCCTAACATATAAACCCCACTTCCAACCAAACATTATTAAAGAACTTTTTCACTAACATTTCAAAAATAACTAACTTATTTAATGAGAGGTAGTGTTTTGATAAGTTTAATCGTATTTTAATTACTTCTGTGCGTCTTGATATACTTGTTTCTTAGCGTTTACTCCGTATGTACCGTTAAATACATTGTCGATTCTTGAGGTGATTGCCTCTGTTTGTCTTGGGTTTAATTCTGCACTGTCAATGGCTAATTGGCGTAGGGTGGATAGTGTTTCATCCCGCTCTTTCTTAGATAGTTTTGTATCTTCTATTGTACGGTGAAACTTTTTTAGCATTAATTGAAATTCAGAAGGTTGTTCCATTATTTTAATTTTAAGACGTTAAAAAGTTAAGTTTGTCTGTTTTTAGTAATGCTTTCTTGTTTTCCTTATCCCCTACTTCATCATTATTTACACCGTTTTCATCCCTTCCTCTTGCTGCATTGGTGAAGGGGTTGTTTCTGTTTTCTGCTTCTGTTTTGTCGTTTTTTGTTGCCCTTCCGATACGTGGTGATGGGTCTGGTCGGTTAATTGGGTCAAGTGCAAAGTAGGCTTCTACACGTAATAGCCCTTTTTTTGACAACTCTTTTTTTACCTTAACATTATCACTTAATACAGCAGATAAACTATTCTTAGGTAAGTCCCATATACGCTCTAATTCGGATTTACTGAAACCGCGCTGTAATTCTGCTTTTATTTTGTCGTTTAAACTACTCATATTTCTTTAATTTTTCTGTAATATCAATTAATTGTTTTTCAAGGGTGTTTTTTTCTTTGGCTTTTTCATTGGACAAAAATCCATTTTTTCTTTCAAGAAGTTCGGGCGTAAGGTATTTGTCGGGAGTGTTTCTAAGGGCATAATCGCTAAATTTAAATTCAACAACCCGTTTAGCAATGGTTTCTTCTATCATTTCTTCGGTCGGGTCAATAAGAACACCATACTTTTCGCATAAATAATGTGACATCCCATCCCTGCCATCGGTATCTATTCTATAACCCCAACTTTGTTGTGTACCGTTACCAACGCATACGCTTAGGAATATTTTAAATTCAGACTTGTAACCATTGCTAATATCCCTATCTAATGGCATAATTGCGTCCTTTGGAAACAATACAAGCCTTTTCGCTTTAAGCAACTCCGAACGATTAATTATGAACTTGCTGTTTGATATTTGAGTATTGGTTATCGCCGCTACTTCCCGATGCAACTCCCGTTTGCTCTTTTCAAGTTCCGAAACTTCCCCCGACAATTGTTCTTTTTTGTCAATTAAGTCCTTTATTTCTTTTTCAATCTTTTCAACGGGTTTGGTAAAATACACCTTTTCAACTACTGTATCATCGCTTTCTACTTCCTCCAAACCATATTCCCCATCCACCTCAAATATTTTGGAAATGATATACTTTGACCCGATTTCTTCTTTTACGTAACAAGATTGTCCGTTTGCTAAATAGGCTGATTTCATATATTTCGTTTGGTTTATTCAAAAGTAGTCATTTTTATTCAAACTTACTCATATACTATATTAAAATCTCCTTAAAAACCCCCAATAACTAAACTAATCCAACTAATCTTTCCACAATCCCCAAACCTACCACATCCCCCTAATCCCCCCTCAACCATAAACCACACAAACAATCCCCCCCCATCTAAACCAAACCAAACGCTAAAACACCCCACAACCCTCAATACCAGCCCCATACACCCCACCTAACTACTATTACTTCCCAATCCATTAACCAATCAATACTAAGGGCAACCAAAGGAAAGTGAAAACGGATTGCTAAAAGTTAAACCGAAAGCCCCGGCATCAATAAAACCCAGTTTAACCTACGACTAACACCCCTCACTAACCAACGGCTACCGCTCAACCACACACGTAAACAGCCCATTCACCACCAATAGTATAATGTTTGATAAGTAATGACCAATGATTGCCGGGTAGTTTATGCCTTCAAATTTCAATGATAAGCCTTTGACCTGACCAATCCCATTGCCCAATAGATAATACAGGGCTTAATGAGGCTTGTAATCACCTTTCGCAATAAGAGGCCACCCGATGCAGATTTTTAACAAACCCTTCGTTTCAATCACCTATGGGAGAGTGGGGGTGGATTTGAAGGGGGTAGACGGTGGTATATTTCGTTTCTTTATTAGGGCGGATGTTTTTGGTTTGGGATTAGGTACTTATATTTTTTTTTCTTGCCGTACCCGGTTTTTGTTTTGGTTGGGTAGACGGTTAGGGGGAGTTTGTATGGAAGGCGGTACTTGTTTTTGAGAAGATGGGTAGGGGTGTATATTTTTTGTAATTTATTTTCTACCTTCAGATTTATGAATAAGGGACGTAGGCATGAATTAAAAATGCTGAAATATAAGCGGCGGTTGAAATTGTATGGGTTGAAAGAAGCACCCAATGCTAATCTTCATGCCTTCCGTTCTCATGGTGCACCGTGTTCGTGTTGGGCTTGTAAAGGTGAAAAGTATAAGCGTGGTAATTCTCATAGGGATATTGAAGAAGGTATTCAAGAACACGCACAACGGTTTTACGAAGATGACTTTCAGGAATATTTGGTGCTGGATGCTATGTACGGTATTGGCGACTAATCCACCCATTTGTAACTAACTGCCTACTTAGTTTCTTTTTTGGCTTCTCTTGTAAGCTAATTTTTAATGTGATTTTAATGTGAATGATTGTTTGCCGATGATTATTTTTGATTATGACACATAGCGAATTGGTTGAGATAGGACATAAGTACATGGTAAAGAATTGTTCGGTTGGGTTTGCCTTCAAGGAATTAAAAAGTATCTGTGATGAAATACCGGACGTTATCGGTTTTGGTTCATGGAATCATTCGGTTCTTTTTGAATGTAAGGTTAGCCGTTCTGATTTTCTTTGCGACAAAAACAAGGGTTTCCGCTTAGAACCAAAGTTAGGAATGGGTAAACAACGATTTTATATATGCCCTGAAGGATTGATTAATAAAGAAGAATTGCCGCAAGGTTGGGGATTGATATGGGTTAATGAAATAACCAAAAAGGCAAAATGTATCCACTCCCCATATCGCGGTAACATAGAAGAACGTGAGTTGGGATTTATAGAAAGAAACAAAAACGCTGAAATGAATTTGCTATACAGCGCATTAAGAAGATTACACCTACGGGGCAGACTAAACGAAATATACGAATCGCCTTTATAATTAAAATCTCATTAAAATAACTAACCACCCTAACAACTATCAACTGGTAGGTATAATTTTACAGTGTTGAAATTGGTTGGGTAGGTAACTCAATTAGAGGTTCTCGCTCTTCGAGAAGGTTGTTGGTTAAAGTCCAACTCTATCCCGATCAACTTCAACACTTCTTATTAGTAATAAAAAAACAGAAAAACAAAAGGTAGTTATGAAAACAGCTTTTGCAGGAACTTATTGAATGGATAGATACTTGTGAACATAAATTTGCAATAGATGAAGGAGCGTTTATAAGAGATAAGGCTATAGAGCTACTTGAAAAAGAAAAGGAACAAATCACAATAGCATTTGATTTTGGATTAGGATATTATGAAAACCCATACGACAAACTTGAAGATTACTACAACGAAACCTACAACAAATGACAGATAAACAAAAGACAATAGACGGGATACTTATTCATTTAGGAAGGTTGGCAACAGATGTTGAAGTGTACATATCCGACCCCCTATCATCAACCCCCGGAATGGACATAGAAGCAAACTTAGCAAAGGACATTCAAAAGGATATTATTATACTTCAAAAATGCTTACAATGAGTGAAGATAAAAAGATACCAAAGTTTGAGATTAAAGACGATGTATTAACTATTACAATATCTGCCGATGACCTTAAGTTTATAACAGAAGGACGATTGGACTGCGGGTATATTGTAAAAGACAAATCGTTGTTACTAAAAGACTTTACCAAACAGTTAGATGGTCAATGGTGTGGTCAGAACGCACAAGAATTAGGCATTACTGAATTTCAGCACTTTATAGACAAAGCCATAGACCAAGTATATCAAGACGCATCTGAAAGTATTGACGTAAAAGAAGAATACCAATGAAAATAACTACTATTACATATCACAAGACTTATAACTTAGGCAACTACTGTTCAGAAAAGATAGGACTTGAAGCAACCATTGATGAAACAGAACAATCAATACACGATGCAGCCAAAGAACTAAAAGAATACTGTGACGAAATACACAAGCAAAACAACCCCCATCTATACCAAGAACAAGCAACAATAATACCAGAATACATTAAAGGTTCAATAACTGGATTAGACAAACAGGGAAACGCAATTCACACCGACTACTCAACACCACCCGAAGAAAAAATATCAATAGAACAAGGAAGAATAAACACCATAAATTCAATTAAAGCCTGTCAATCTATCGAAGAACTCAAAACTTGGAAAATGTTGACTTCTCTAAACCCAGAAATAAATGAATCATACCAAGAAAAACTTGCTGAACTGTCAAAATAACCACTTATGAGTAAAGAAGTTATACTAATAGATTGGGTAGACTGTAATGAAATGCCCAATGATCCAGAGTACCCGGAAGTTGAAAAAATGTTCTTCAGGACAAAGGAAGATAAAACGCCAGTTATAGCCGCCGCGCTGGACAGTAGTTACGCCGCCATTAAAAACCAAGATGGCGAATGGATGCTGCTTTCTGAACTGGAATACCTTGAAGAAAAAGAACTACCACAGTCAGCAAAGAAGGGGGAATCAGCGGAAGCAATGGGGCACAGAGGCGTTCCATTATCAGTGCAAACTTATTTAGACGGACAAGCTCCTGAAAATGTAAGGAATCATAGCGGTATTGGTAATAACAACCTGCATACTATATGGGGAGTTGCCGCCTGCTTGGGTTATCGATATGCAATGGAACAGTTACAATCCCATCCAGTTCCCACCCATACATCATTAACCATTGCAGAAGCGCATAGAATTACTAAGATGTTTATAGGTGATGAACTTTATCCTAATTTGCTCCTTGCATTAGCCTCAATTGTAGAATTTGCTAATAAAAAAATTATTAATAAATAAAATTAATTAATAATAGCGCTGGTTACATTTAAATGTATTCTTTAAACATATGTATGAATTGCAAAGAACTTTTATTGGTAGAAAATTGGGATTGGCAGGATGTATTGGGTCTTATCGGTTTTATTAGTGAAAGGTGGTGTTGGGCAAAGGATATGTGCGTTACTAAATGGGATTGTTCAGATAATTTACCAGTTTTGAATTGGGAATTACATACGGGTGGATGGAGTGATAATGAGGCTATTGCACGTGCCGTTGAAAAGAATGTAGTAGTAACCAACATATTTAAAATGTTGTGGAAAAGAGGCGGTCATTTTTATTATAGCATACCTGCTAACGCTATTGGATACAAATTGGTTTCGGAGTACTGCAAGCAAAATGAAATATCACGTCAATACGTCCATAAGAACAAGCACAAATTTGATTGGATTAAAATATCACATGGCAAACAATTAATTAAACCTAAAAAAATAATATGAAATCAGACTTCCGACTTATTGGATTAAGCAAGAAAAAATCTTTTACCTGCACCGGACTTCATAATGAAGAAATATTTTGGCCGGAAGTTGGTATTTCACAAGACGCATTTGATTTACTTTGGGATAAAGCAAAAGATACAGATGACTTTTGGGAACAAAAATGGATAGCAGAAATTCAACACGATGGGCTGTTTGAGGATGGAACACCAAAAGATGCGATTGCTGTAAATTTCAGAAAATGGGACTTAAACTAATCATAAAATAAAAAAATGAAAAAAGAACAAGCATTAAATATTCTTATTGATGGCACAGACACAAATCTTATTTCAGATGGATACCACACATTCGGTGAATTGTATGAATTTAGGAAAGTATTCAACGCCGCACTGTTTAATGAGTGGAACAGAAATGGTCTATATGATACTCACAAGTCTATAAGACACGCAGATGGAGAACTTGCATTTGGCGGCGGATGGTTTATCGTTGTTGCTATATTACCAACGGGTCAAATTTCAAATCATTACGAAATCAAAGATTGGGATTTGTTTAAAATACCTGTAACCGAAAAGGCTCGTTTCCCTTTTGACGGGCATACCGCCGCCGATGTACTTACCCGACTAAAATCATTATAATGGGATTCTGGAAAAGATTATTCTGCAAACACACTAAAACAAATTTTATCTGCAACATTTATGGGGATAATATAAATTACTGCGGAGGATATAGAAGTATATGGGGATGTGTTAAATGTGGTAAACGATTGTACGGTAGTTACTTACACGAAAAATAAAATTATTAAACAATGGAAATGAGGTGCGAATACAACGGATGTAATAGTAACGATGGTTCTGATTATAAGCGGCTACCTTACGAAAAAGAAATGGGATGGGAGGATGAACCAATATTTCTATGTGACGAACATGCACAAGATAGAAATATAAGTAATATTTTTATTGATTCGTGTGAAAAATGTGGTCAGGAATTAGATAATGAAAACGATGTTTATTGTAACAAGTGTAAACATTATGAAGATAATGTAGATACAAGAAGCTATAGCAACTAATTAATGAAAGAGGTAAATTTTGATGATTTTAAGGTAAGATGCTCCGCTATTAGTATAGCAGAATCAGAAAGCCGTAGTAGTCCATCCATTACAGAAAAGCAGTTAGAAAGGCTTAAAGAATTGGACGGCAAGGATAATATCACGGACAAGCAAAAAGATGAACTTGCCGCCTTGAAATTAAAGCAGGAAGGGTCTAAGGTAGTGGTACTTTCGGATACCTACATTGGTTATTTGATGGAAGAATATGCGTGGAAGGTGGATCAGATGCTTGCAGTAAACAAAGAACTTGACACACACCAAGTAAATAAAGGCAAAGACGTTGAGAAAGACGCAGTAGACCTACTTTGTATCGTTGATGGCATCAAATACAGCTACAATGAGCTTAAAATTAGGGTAGAGAACGATTATTTGTCCGGTGAAGTAGACTGCTGGAAGGGTAATTCAATAATGGAGGCTGAAGTTATCGGGGATATCAAAAGTATTTGGGATTATGTAGGTTATTTGAAGAAAATTAAGCAACCATTGTCACTATCTAATGATAAACAGGTAAAGGGTTATTTAAAAATCAGCGGGGCAAAGCATGGATTTATTGCAGATTGCTTATTAGACACCCCGGATTACATAAAATATGCTATTAAGCAAAAATTATTCAGAAAAGGCGTGTATCTTTCAGAAGAAAGTCCCGATTTTCTGTTTGATTGGTCAATGTATGATCGCAGCATGACGTTTTCGGACAAATTCTCACCACAAAAAAGGGTGAATAAGAAGCCAGTAGAACCTATGAATGATTTTCAGACACAATTTCTGTACGATCAAGTAAAAAGAGGGCGGGATTTCTTAAATGAGTTCCACGAAACACGCAAAAACCTGCAATAATTTGCCAAAACACTTCAAGACTTGGTTCAACGTGCCTGTCCCACCATTTAAAGAGAAAAAAATGGGTCGCGGAGGCATGACTATCCGGTTTATTTTACAAGGAAAGATACCAAGTAAGAAGAATAATACAATGGCAGTTACGATTCGCAAACACGCCCGGTCATTCCTAAATTCAGTACAAAAAGACGGTAAGGTTTCTTTAAAAGAAGCACAAGAGGCCATCAGTAAAACAAAATCTAAGGTACGTGGCAACCAAGAATACCAAGAATGGGTAAGGAAACAGAAGCCAATATTATTAGAACAAATGCACTTTTGGAGAGATAGATTAGGGGACAAGGGATTAATATTCCCTATACAACACGCTACAATGTCCGTCCGGTTCTACTTCAATAACAACTACATTACCGATACAATAAATAAAGCCCAGAGCGCGCAAGACTTACTTGTTGACGCTAAAATTATTCAGGATGACAACTACAATGCCCTGAATCCAATTCACTACGCATCAGCTAACTACAAGAATGAATTGACAGAATCCCTCTGTCTAATTACCATTTACTTCCAAAATTAGGTTTTACTTACCTCTTTTCAAAAACAGCCCGCATATTCAGCCGACGCGCTGCGCATTTACAAAGCCGTGGTTTTGCAAATCGCTTGCGCTATGGCTGACCTAAAAGAAGTTTTTGAAAAGAGGTAATATTCAAGGTACATGGGACAGGTATGTTTGCCCTATAACTAACATTATGTTAAATTGGTAGGATCAACTCGGTTTAATACTTACCTCTTTTCAAAAACA
>Ga0247778_1000843_pt1 | contig 22499 bp, 19 predicted proteins | sample UWRJL049202B5_FD_179939 | JGI IMG/M metagenome (GOLD analysis project Ga0247778, IMG submission 179939) | Plant litter microbial communities from Arlington Agricultural Research Station in Wisconsin, United States - UWRJ-L049-202B-5 | ecosystem: Environmental > Terrestrial > Plant litter >... | reverse complement strand
TTAATTATATTAATTCCAACAAGAATGGAAATTTATTAAAATTCTGACATAATCCTAGGATTAGCCGAGAATCCCATTAATCTGATACTTTGTGGAGGTGCTAATGTATATATAAGGGTTAAAGTTACCTTAAAAAGGGATAGTTGTAGGGGTTGCGCTAGTAGCCAATTAGCAGCGGAAGAAACGAAAGTCTTAAAGATTCCATATCAGCATACTGATTAGGTTTTAAATGTTATATAGAAGGTATGTTTATTTTCAGGATCAAACTAGGACTATTTTGAATTGTCGGATTTTGTTGTTTCTACTGTCCATTGAATCCTTTATCCGGCAAGGCTTTCTGCTCATTGTTGATTTGCAAAGTTTCAGTGCGGCAGACAACCCTTCTCACACCCCGCGAATGATTCGGCGCCTTTGGGCGCGTTTTCCTATACTACATCGCGGGAGGGCTGGGAACAGCATGACTCCACGAGCTCGATGCAGTAAACCTAAGCACATGACTCCATGTAGGAGACGCTTTTGGCGTGTCCTGGCAGTTGCCGGCCCACCACCACTGCGTATCTCGCCTTCCTCCCAACTTTCCTCGGTTCTCTCCACTGCAACTGTCTCTTTCCACCTGGTCTCTCATTACTCCTACTCTGCAATATCTCCATATTTCATGCAACTTGAAGCAGATTAGACACTATGCACCCTTTCCCAGCGGCACTCCTGACGTGGTTGTCCATTCCTTTCGTCTTATCTGCTTCTGATACCTACGAAACCATCCGAAGCCTTGATGCCTACAAAAACCAACGCTCATGCGGCCAAGCCTGTTTCTACTACCTTGGAGCGGGCGCAGAAGCTTTTGATGCCCTAGGGATCACTCTTGGCTGCACACAACCAGTTCTAGACTCATGTTTCTGTCGTACGGATGTGCAAGGCGCTGGTGAAACGTACTTGTCGACTTGTATTAGCAGTCGTTGTACTGGACCCGGAGATGTTACAAACGATATTGATATGGCAACTAGCATTTACGGCAGTTACTGCCAGGCCAAAGGCTACACTGCCGACAAGAATCCTGCCAGTATAGCAGCAACAACGACGACAGCCCACGAAAATCCAACAGGTACTCAATCTGTAGTTACAAAATCCGTACTTACCTCTTCGCCCACTGCCAATTTCGGGGCCTCGAACGTTCCTTCTGAGTCAAGTATGTATGGTCTCTTTTTGATCCATATCATGGTAAGCAGATTCTGCTGTCTCTAAGATATAAGCACTAATTCAGGTAATCAAAGGGAATTCTGCTAGCTCTTCTGTAACATCTGTAACACAAGAGCAACGTAAACATCCCTTCTCTACCCCTGAACCCACTCACCAAGTCAGTAACTAACAATCCTCAGCCTCACAGAGCCCATCGTCATCTACTACATCCGCCTCCCCAACGTTAACACCGCCATCTCCCTCGAAATCAAGTAACGGCCTAGGACAGAATGATATTATAACGATCGTGTTTGGAATTTTGGGAGCCGCTATAGCTATCGTTATCGGGATCTGGCAAGCGAGGGAGAACAGCGCTTTGAGGAAGAGAATAAGTCACTGGGGTCGTTGAAGTGGATTGGAGTTTGCTATTTCATTGGAGTTTATACGTAAAAAAAGAAAAATCTTTCCAGAAGGATGTTTGCTGGGCCAGTGGTTGATATACTCCTTATGAATCGAATGAAATGATTATTCAAAAGACACGCAAGTGAATAGTATTGCTTCCTGAATATATGGGCCTCTGGGAAAGAGATCTTTAATATCCTAACGTTATCCCCTATAAAAATCAACATCGGCAATCATCAGCTCCGGGCAAACCTGATGGACGGTAACCTTATAATAACAAGAGAATCGAACAGCTGGTCTACGTATTACAGCGATACTGTACCCACCTCCCATGGAGTTGTCGCATAGTGCTGCTCGAGCTTACGAGGCGGCCCTGAGCCTTGCCTCGTCATAAGAGTGCCAAAGATTTCTTTTGGCCTTCTGGAACATTCTAGCAATCTGGCTCTGAATCTCAACTCTTCTCATTGAGACGCCGGCAAAAAACTTCTTCAATGCGCTGTTAACTCCAGCGCACACTAACCTAAAATCATCGACGCTAAACTTGCAAGTCCTCCGTGTCCTCTGCCGCATCAACCCTTAGCTACCTCTCCGAGATCCTCAAATGTACTAAATATAATTAGTTTAGTTAGGTCGTAGAAGAGGTAATATATAATAAATCAATTCTTGAAACTTTAAAAAGAACAAATCATGATTATTCTACGGCTATACAAAACGTTGATTTCGTGTATTCTGATAGCGTCAAGATGACCACGGATATTTATTATTCAATCTGCAAGATGGCGTCCCCAGTCGAAACGAGACAATGCGGATACTAAGTAATATAAGGGACGACTTTGGGGAGTTACTCAACATTCTAAGAGCAGAGCCAGCCAGATCCACCAAGGTCAAAGACCGCTTGAAAGAGTTCCTCGACCAGTATGGTTTATTACATGTCTGTTACTTTATTGCGCAAGTATTACTTATTAGCATAAATTACTCGATTTTCTTAACCATCTCTAATACTAGTCCTCATCTGTGGTTGGAATTTCTTACAGGTGCGGAAGTCAATTTTTTTGTCGCGTAGTGGCAATACATTCACGGTACTGTATAGGTTCTAAGGCGGATGAGACAGGATTCATTGGTTGCTTGTGCTTCTAACGTACTGTGTAATGCGTGCAGCCTAAGGCCTCAAATTTAGAAAACAGCATATAGAACAATATTTCACACATTTATGAACTACCTGATTCTCATGCACGAGACTTTCCTCCTTTTATTGAATAAAATAAAGACAAATAAGTTACCACCGACAATGATGTCTTTTGGGCATTAAGTTGGCGACCAGAAAAAGGCTTGGCTTAATGATCGCTACTGTTTTTAGATTCTAGTTCCGAGTTAGATATTACGACTACATCGAGAAGCTAGGCAGAAATCGACGGAGATAACTTTTCGGCTAATGTTCGAACCGGTTTTCTAGAATGTCGGCTCTGTATTCCACCTCTTACGTCCTGTGCCCGCGTTCTCTTCAAAACACTACTAAACCTCCCAACATAAGCTGCGACCCGTGCTCCTAATCCTGTCTTTTAGCCCCCCCTTTTTCTCTGTTTTTTTTTTAGCAGTCTTAGTAGCTATTGATACCCTATTTTATATATCTGTACACTCTTGATTTCCGTTGCTTGTTTTGTTTCTAGATTGGGTTGGTTATCTCTGCTCGGAGATTTTGTTTGAATTCTGGTGACTACTAGTATTTTCCGGAAATATCAAAATAGCCGGTGCCCCTCCTTCGCTCGATTCTTTCAAATTTATTATTAAATCTTTCGGAATATGATTTTTGATTTTGTAGCGTTAGCGTAAGAGGCATCTAGAAACCGTTGAAATCTGCCTGTTGCCCTAAATCCACAACCTAGAACATGGAATACATTGCCAACTGGTGAACTTCAAAGAAGTTTGATAGACTCAAATTCCTTGCAGGTTTTAACTTCAGAACCCGAATCGTTAACGCATTGTGCTCTGCCACGGGTATTTTCAGTCCAATATTCCCATCATTCTTGAGGTTCTAGTCTAGACTCTCTATATACCGTGGTACTTCGGCCAATTCCTAGCCACGTCTTTGTCCAACTCTTGTTCGAAACTACCTGAACATTGGTTTTAGTAGCACCCAAGAAACAGAGCCCCATATGAGCCTCCAAGTCAATGGTAGAATCTGCACCATATGTGAGAAACTCATATATACATTCGATCCAAATCGGACCCGGAGAAGCGGGACACACAGCCTTGACTCCTAGTCGGCTTGTTTCCAGGAACTTAAGAGCATTTTTGGGGGCAATTTCAACCAGCGACGTCTTTCCAGTTGCCTTTTTGGTGCTCTTGGTGGTATCTTGATTCTGGTTTTTATAACTCAAGGTGCCGCTTGCGATTGTTGCTTGTTCGAGTAGATATGCGAAGACTGTATAACCGTTCCCAGAATTCCGTGTCCAATTTGGGTCTGCTCCTTTGTCTAGCAGGAGCTTAACCATGGAGATGTTTGGGAATGTCCTGATATCGAAGAACAAGATGAGGGAGCCTTCATAACTTATTGCATCGCGTAGAAGTGGCCATGGTCCAGAATCTTGCACCACGAGGCACGAATCCTGTGCTAATTCACGCACATAATACTGCAAGTTGAGTTTTACCGCCAGTGATAAAAAAGTTAAGCCTTTGTTGACTTCGTATCCAGAAAAGGTGGAAGTCCAATGCGGATGCAGATTTTTGTTCCCAGTTATTGCAGGCGGTCCCCTGGAATAATATGACAAGAAACTTGACCCATCATGGCAAACCGCCATTGCGAGTTTCGAAGCAGCACTATCCAATTCTTTCAACAGCAATACGTAGTCCCCGGTTGGGTCCTTATCCACTCTGGCATATTCGATGCAAATCTTGATGGCTTCCCAAAAAGTCTGTAAGTCCAATGTCTCTGGATCCATACACTTCAATCGAGCTACAAATGCTCTACAAATACCAAGTCGTGGATTATAGCCACGTGGGGAAATTCGTAGAAGTTCTTTCCAGACCCTCGGTTGTTCCAAAAAGTCCTTCACAGTCCTATGTAGGTAATGTACAGTTGAATCTGCAATAGAGATCTTTCTTGATTTGACATTTCTGTCGTCATTTGTAAAGACGATCGAATTTCGATTGACGATTTGAGTCGTGATGCAATTCGATTCGGTATTCCCGCGGGGTATCTCGAGTAGCCCCTTACATCGGCTGTTTAATCTTCTTCGCATGAGATCAGATCTTGCATACTTTTCATCATCACTCAAAGGGCGTACTTCACAGTTGAACACATACTCGGGCTCTTCGTCTGCAAAGGAAAGAGTCAGCAGACTCAGGGGCGATGAGGCGGCTCGGGTCAGCTGGAACAGCTGTGACGCATGGGCATAATAAAATGGATCCAGACTGTGCAGCATTTTGTAATACAGATCGGCAAGATCCGGAGGAAGCAGGTCAAGTCGCCTCTCTAAATCCGAAATCCGATCGCCATTTACCAAGCCAGCAAGAAGTGATTTGACCACGAGCAAGACCCACAAGAATACCCCTTCGGCTTTTCTGCAAACTCTTTCCTTTAGTGCAGCGGCATAAATTGGCTCGCGAACTTCAAGCTCAGCGAAGCTGGGATTTTCGTTGAAATTGGAGTTGACGAACAATTGGATGTCCTGGTAAGTGAGGTCCTGCAGCATGAGGAAAGATTTATTGCCGAAAGCATCCTCGAAGACGGTCCACGGGCGGCTAGAAACACAGATTTTGATGTGTGAAGATGAAGCGACTGTTCTCAATAGACTATTGAGTTCCGAATGATCCCCGTCAAATTCGTCAAGCCCATCGATAAAGAAACAAAATTTAGTAGCCGTCGGGTCCTCATCGGCCAAAAGACTGAAAGCTCTCCGTAGTTCCGCTCGACTCCATGGATGTGGGTCATCACTAAAAAGACTATACGCTTCCCAACGTTCTGGGAAAAGGCGATGTATAAGCTCTTTATGGCTGACAAGAAGTTGGTAAAGGATAGCCTGCAACAATCCCATCTCTGACATCTGCATATCCACCCCAGAGTTCCAGAAATAGAAAGCTGCCACAACAAGTGGTGCATCACCACACCAGTGTTGCAAAAATCTGGTCGTTCGAGGATCGTTGTAGATATATTTCATCAGGGTTGATTTTCCCGAACCAGCCTTCCCCGTAATCCAATAGAGTCCAGACCCCTCTTGGAGCCATGCCGTAAAACTTGTCCATGGAGTGCTTTCCTTTCGGCTGTCAAGTATCCATCGAAATGTTTCCTTGTGGGCTTCCACAATTCTATCTTGCCGATCTGTCATTTCGGGAAAATAAAGTCGTTCTAGAAGCTGCTTCTGAAGGCTTTCATCACGCTCTAAATTGCTTCCGATAGTAGCTATCAGGCCCCTGTCTTTGAAACTTGAGGAATCTCGGTGTATGGCATTGATCAAATCAGCTTGCCAGCGTTTACTTTCTTTAATGTATTCCAAGAATTGTTCCCCAATACCGACCGTGGTTTGGTCCAGAGTATAGAGGTTGTCTTTCATCGCAGCTTGGGCTGATTGGGATTCTTTCATTTCTTCTCTAATGAATATTAGCGATTTTAACATCAATTTCTTACTTCTTTAACCCTTTCGAAATATTTGAGTTGCTCTTGAACAACACGCAAGTATTTTTGTATGCCCGATAATCATCTCGAAACCCATGGAGGAAATGCACGGAAACACTGGAACTAACGCAACATACCTAAATGACACCAAGATGCGCAAGACAAGCTGCTGCCGAAAGGAATCGACCTTTCTCTCAAGTGCAGTTATCTTGTCTTCGCTCTATACCGTTTTCAGAGCGGTCCGAAAATCCCTCCATACAGGTCTTCTACGTTCTGGCCTCTTCCCCGTCTTTCCCTGGACTTTAAGAGGCCCGTCTTCTCGTAAATTGAGAGTTTGGAGTGTCGCAAGCAGCTCCGAGGCAATCTCTGAGCATTTACGGGCAAGCTCCACAAGTTGTCGCTCATTTTCAGTTACATCCTGTCCTTCTTCCTTCGCGATTGGAGCTTTAAGCACATTTGACACCTCGAGTAAATCATCTGTGAGTGTTTCTGTCCAGTCATTGCCTGTAGGCTTGGAATTCGAGGTTCTGTAGCCGCTGCTGATGATTTTGGCTGTAAAATCGATAAACTGGACAACGTTGGCTGCAATGGCAAAGGCGGCAAGTGCTTCCGCCATTGCAGACTGGGTGCAACAACCTGGGTCAACCTTATAAATTATTCTCTGTAGACAACGAAATTTTGTTTAACTTTTGGGAAGCAGGGGAAGTGTTGGGACTTGAGTCGGGTGGTTGAGGCTGAGTCTATCGGTGGCTGGTAGGCTGTGTACGACCAAGAGCGCCACTGTGTCAAACCTTCAATATTGGCGCACATTTTCAAATTGCCCAGCTGAAGTCGTCCAGTGTTGAAACAAGTCTTGAGTCTACCAATCCAGACCTGCTTAAACATATAAGTCGAGGGATACCTTGATACCTGAACCTCACCAGGCTCGCGAAGCAAAGGGTTTTGGAGCTGAAACTATGATATAACTTACAATGTGGCTCATCCTCGGTCAAATACGTTAGCAAAAACGATGATTCAAGCTATGAATATGACATGAACCTTCTACCAAATCATTTCCTAGTGACGATTTGAAAGTGTACTGAGATTTTGATGCCGGGATATAATGGCAAAATTATCTAATTTTGCAAGACATAGTAAGATTACAAGTAGAGCACACGATTTCTTATCAAGGTTTTCCTAACCCAGATCAGTCCCGTCTGTAATTAGCAGTGCGACCGCTCCCTTAATCCTTTCCTACGTAAAGTACATAATCATAGCGGTTCCAAGAAAATTAGTGAGTCTAAAGAATTGAAAATGAAGATACCCCGACTATGCTCGGAGCGGCATACTATCCAACGAGAATCGAAACTTGTCGATTCTATCTATCCTATCCAACACCTTGGTAGGCATCCGAATAACTGTTTCTCGATGGAATGTCTGCGTCTTGTAGTCGTAAGAGCAAAGCACAGCTCTCTGCATGCCACCCTCGTGACCACATATTAGTGCAACTGACGGCGGATGTACTGATCTGAAAGTCATGACTGTCATTGAGTACGTGTCGACTATGGTGAAGATCCTATCTGGGTCTACAGGTCGCACTTCACCGTCTAGTCTTTGTCGGTCAGTTTCGCTTTGGAGTTCAGTGACATTGTCTGCCAGAGGCAACGATTCGAGCAAGGGTTTGGTCGCTTCGAATTCGTTATCGATTCGTGGCTCAGTCTCCTTCAGCTGATGCTGGGATTGGGTGCTACTGAAAGCGCTCCATTTGAGCCTTCCATTGCTAAAACCAAACAGCTTTTCCTCGAGCCAATCTAGCTCTGGGACACCCTCGAGGCCAAATAGCACTGCTTGGGTGGACCAGAACTTGCCGCCGTATAGTCGAAACATTACTTCTGGTATACTCGCAATACAAGCAAATGAAATCAGGAAGAAGATAATCCCGGCGGCCACAGCAGGATTGACAGTGGTATGGTATACAACTTTTCGTTGTTCCGCATCATAATCCGCTGTCTTGATTGGCCGCCCAAGAGTGGCAAGCAAAATGATGGATAAAATGAGCCATCCTGGTGCGAATCTAATTATGAATTCTCCAATGGATTTCCAGATAGTCTTCCGCTTAAGAAAGCCGACTTTGGAAAGCTCCCCCCATTCAATGGACGCCCCAAACGCTCCATCAAGAAGGACCGTCTGGTCGTCGGCGATAGCGGCAACTTGGCATTGAGGAAATATGTCCCAGAGTTTGACGCCCCAGAAGTCTTGAATTTTGTGCCACTGCTCACCGCGCCGGGGAGGAAGCATACAGACAAGCCTCTCGAGAAGCATGTTGGAGTCGTTCATCAATGACAATTCAGCGAACGCTTCAAAAAGAGATTGCTCATCGCGTGGCAATGGTCGTCGGCGTGCTAGCGTCATGAGTGCATAGATTGGGTCAGCAGCCATGTATGGCTTGGTTTCTCTGTTCGTCAAACACTGCAAGCCGATAGTGAGAAGCTCAGTTTGCGTCATATGAAGATTTGCCTCGAAATGATCGACCAGCTGACGGACAAGTTGGCCGTCGTCCCTATATGCTCGCTCGGCCATGTTCCTTTTGGGGATCCTTTCCGAAGGGTGAAGGTTATCAAAAGGTGCGGAGCGCCATATTTCCAAGTCATATCTCGAAGGAGCAAGCAGCATTTCGGGAAGTGTCCAGACACGACAACCCCAGTGGTACAGCAATTCGTCATTGGATGGAGACTGATCTCGTTGCGAACGACCTCGAATGCGATCCTCCACACTCTCGTTCAGTGCTATCACCATTCGGTTCGCCCCTCTTGCAATGTCGCATATCCTGTGTGCGTCCAGGCGGGATGTTTCTTCGTTCATACAGAGCATGTCAATCCAGAAGGCGCTCACACCGGCATTGACAGCAGCTTTGAACCCGATCTCATACAACTGCTGCAAGTCTCCCTTGAACATTCTTTTCTTTATCTCGCGTTCCCTCGCCTCGGATTGCGGGATGGGATGACCCGGACGAGACCACTTGGACCACTTGTCTATTTCCTCTGGGCGGTAGGTCTGGAACTGAAGACGAGTGTATGAGACAAATACGTATTCTCCACTTATGCCCGAAGGACGGTGCTGGTCCCATTGGTCAACTCCCACGACATTATAGTTCTCGGCCAATGTAGCAGGCTGGCCATTTTCTGGAATAACACAGAGATATCGGGGTCGTAGATGTCTCCCGAAGGCACCATCGTACTCATCGCTTCGGGGCGCCGATCGATTCCAGGGGCTAATGGCCGTTTGATGAACACCAGCAGTATAAGACTCTCGAGGAGCCATGGGGTTGTTCGTATGCTGGTCAGGGAAAGTCTCTTTCTGGGATCGATGATCCTAAAGGTTCAAATTAAAAAATGTCCAAAGGTTATTGGAAGTTTTGACTTCTTTGGAGGCAGGGTGTAGAATCCCACTCACCGAAGCGGTGTTTCCCTCGAGGTGGTTTCTCGCTGTTTTGGGATAGCAGAAGTAGCCATATCGTACGGATGGGTATCTGCCTCCCGGATGGACCGTTCCCCCAAGGTTCCCAAACAACGCCTTTTTTTTTTACAGTTAGCGTGCTTAACTTCTTCCGGATACTAGAGAGCTTGGTGAGGCTCACAGTGAGTGTCAGAACAAAGCAAGCAACTGGGTACTTGTAGTACATTTCAAGCAAAGAATCTGCCGATTGGTGTCCATCTTCTGCTAAGTCAGCTCTTGAACTTCATCCGATATAGTAGCCCAGAGGTTTGATTCAGGGTGTTGTTCTAGATAACATACCTTCTCTCTTTTGCCCAGACTGCGAGTTGATCCTGCCTTGGTAGGCCCAAACAAGAACACTCAAGGGTATGTTACGAAATGATGCCCAAGCCTTTATGATAATGTTCTTTTCGGGGGGGTCGCTCCATGTTGACTTAGATCCCACTGGTCTGCTATAGCCTTTGGCACGTTGGACGCCGAGAACGCTGAGTTTTCCATCGCTGGGCCGCAAGAAATGATCCTTATTGGCGTCCTTATATGAAATGTTGGTGTATCGATTCAGACCATCCTTATGGCAATGCAGCGCCTCAAGATCGTGATTCTGAGACAGACCGTCAGTATAAGGAACGTGGTTATTGATCAGAGAATACGAACGGTGGCGTAACGTTGGTCGTGGACCGGATCCACCCTGGAAGTAGTCATCTCCTTTCCATTGAAGTGGGTGCCGCTTTCCTCCATGATGAAGGGCAAAAAGAGCGCAAGTTACAATGCTAAGACTGAGACACCAGGCGGCTGAGTTGTCTGGAAAGATACAAAATAACAAAAGAATGAGTCTAGCCTGCGGTTGCGAACGACACGCAGAGTCTGAGGGATGTTATATATACTCACCTGTCCCGCGCCATCTTGTATGGCCAAGCTTTTGGGGCGCCTAAGCCTCATACTCCTTGGTGAAATGAGGAGGCTTTTTTCTTCTCGAAGAAACCTACCTTTTTAAGGAGTCTGACGGACCAGGAGGCCTGTAGGGAATACATGGGGGCATCGGGAGTGCTTGGAAAAATCTCTGTGATTAGTCCAAAATAAATTGAACCCATGTAATAACTACAAGGGATCACCAGGGGAGAAGAACAAAGAAAAAGGGGGGAAGGGGAAATAAGAAACCAGGAGGCAACCCTGAAGTCGGCACAACATCAAGCCAAGAGATCCCGCCACGATAAGATCTGCAATGCTGGGGTCTATGAGCTGAGAAAAGTGGCGCCCAAGCTGCCCACCCTTTCTGCCGCTCTTGCATGCGTGGAGCCGAATCAGGCAGGCTCCAGTGACTTTTGTACAACCTACATATGCCACGCGAGATTAAGACCGGCTGATATGAATCATAATCCTAAAAATTGTTTTGGGGGCCGAATATAGATGCATAAATGTCATTCTTATGTATGTTGCAATAGTCAATAACCAATGAGAAGCCAGACCGGGCCACCAAGGAACTGTATCCTACATTAATCGAATAAAATTATGCGGCTCCAAAGAGTAAACAGGAGGGGCGAAATGCTAGAAATAAATGTCGCCCCCACTCAGAGCCTTTCTAAGGATCCAACAATGCGGTTGCACAGAGCGGCCAAGCCCCAGAACTAAGTGCTGCTTCCTAAAATGGAAGCTGCTGAACGTAAAACAACTTGTTGTCGGCCTCATTCAGTATAATGCGCCAAAGATAAATTGGAAGGACAAGCCGTGCGCTTGTCGAGCTCGGAATAAGCAAAGACAGGCCAGCCTTAATTGGTGAAGCATGCTCAAGAAGACGCCGACTAGATTGAATCTTTCACGTCACCACCTTGCTCTCCCAGCCATCACAGAAAGAATGTTCTCTTCTGTTCCCTGCAGCTCAGCTAATACAAAATAATTCGGCAAGACCACGAGGGTATGAGTCAACAATCATTCGTCTATGTTTCTTGTCCTTATCTCATCAAATATGTTCTGATGCGGCGTTCTGTAATCATGATACACGGGGCTTGAGATGGGTTTCTGAATGGCCAATGAACATAAGAATCTTTTCGCCCTCATCCAGACATGTGGCATATTCCCAAAGACCATATTTTCCAGCTCTCTACAGCCTGATTACACTTTATATCTCGATTACTGGCCCATTCAAAAATCCTATATCCACGGCCTCTATCTCAAGCACCCAAGTATTGAGTTTGAAACTCGAGATTTGTTGAAGATGCCAGTTGCCTTGATCAAAGATCAGATGTTGAATATAATGCACCACCTTCCTCGCAAGAATAAAAGTGTATTTACGCCTCATTCTTGCTAACCCGAAGGGATTTTTGGATCCGAGTTCAAAGCTAGACGAGCCTAAACACTTGAACGTCGACGCCTTGTTCTTTCAGCGCCTGTGATGTCAATCTAGGGTCACTATGCATAATCTCTCCTGTATATTTATTCTTATAACAGTTGTAATACCATATGCTGGGTGGTGCCTCGTCGCTATGCGCTGCTTCCCATTGTGACGGGAGCGCAGGAAGACGCAGGTCATTAAGTGTTGTCTCCAAGGTCAAGGTATTCTTGAAATGCACGTAATAACCATTGAAGACCCCCTCACATATGAATGGTTCTAGTTCCATTTCCCATGGGCTGGGAATGGGGCCAAGAAGACCCTCCCCTTTATTTAAAAACCTAGAGAAACATGCCCCCACAACTAAGAACTGGTTGGAGGCAGTGGGTCTTAGCAACATGGGAAAGTTTGAACCTAAGAGTAGGCACAAAAAGTCGCCTGAATCCCGATTAATGAATGAATACACAAAAAACATTGCTCGGTGCTCGCGACTTAGAGTACATGCATTCTTAGTAATTAACGGGATCTTACCTGATTCTACTTCCGACGGCCCAAAACCAACGGTGCCCTTATCAGTGACAAAGTACCGAGAGTTTTCGGTATACCCAATTTGGTCAATGTATTTCAGCAGAGCTTGAGACGAGGCAGCATCCCCGCTTGCCGAGCGAATATATTGAGTCCTGAGTTCGTCTAGTGTAAATTCATCGCGAAGCCCATTGAACGGTTTGTAGTACGTAACTAACGTCTGTAGGAATTCGTCCAGAGACGGAGTAGCTATCCCCGTAGATATTGAACCGCCAGTATGGCTGGCCTCCCACTTATGAAATATCTGTAGACCATCTGCCAGGGCGTCCGAGGTTGTTGGGCCCAGGGAAGAAACTGTTGCACAATGTACACCACTGACCTCGAGAACATCGGGGCTGACTTGTCTCACCTCGGCTGTGGAGTGAAGAGATGGCGTTTGGAATGTGCTCGTCATGTTCTTCAATGCAGATCGATTTGCCGTTGTACAAGCCAGGTTCGGTACCCAGGAAGGCGCATTGTTCATTCGATCGCCGAGAAAGCATTCTCGGAGAATATGGAGCCGCCTCAGTCCCTTGATCTCGGCCAAAACCATGTCTTGGTATATCTGGGACACAGTTTTGGAGTAGTCGATCTGCAAGTGTTCACGAACTGACTCCGGCACCAGACCAAGAATTCCGTAAATCTTATCCCGAGGATCTGAGCATTGATGGACCCGTGACCACTTCAACAACAGGGAAGCACCATCTTTCAGTCGAGGATGGAACCCGTATTCATACTGATGAAGCAAACGTCCAATCTCAGATGGGACTGACAGGTTCTGGGATAATTGCATGATGGCTTTTTGAACAGAAAGCCACGGCACAGTCACAGCGCCGCACTGAATGTGAGCTTTGGCCCCGGGGAGCATAGCCTCTTGCAAAACCCATATGCGCTCAAACCATGGCCGCCGTAGGAGGTCTCCAATAGCTGACCATATTGCCTCATCATACGGGAGTTGAGTATTGGGGTGCCACCAATCCGGCTCGGCGGCCCCAGGCGAATCGCCGCTACCAATCATAGTCTCAGGCCCAATCTTGATCACCTCAATTTGGTTTCCGTAATAGTGCAGCGTGGACAATGCGAGCGAGCTGTTTCCGGATTCTTCGCCCAACCAGATGATCGTGCGAGGTGCTGTAGAGTACAGGTCCTTCATCCTCTTCACCTCGACATTTCGCTCGTCAACATCTTCCTGGTTGATGCATACGGCATCCACCCAGAGATTTCGGGGCCGGTCCTCGTATCTCAGATATCTCAGAGCACAGGCAAGATTCTGGCCGATTTCTATCGCGCAGTCGGGCTTGCTGGGGGTCCGGGGGACAACGCGAGCTGTGATAGGGTCCTTAGGATTCCCCCACGTATAGGACAGTGCATCAAACTGAGGCTGATGCTGGAGAGTCGGCGGTGCGACGTAGAGTTCGCGATCAAAGGTCGGTATCGGATGATCAAACGAGTTAGGAACGCCACGAGCTCCCCAGTGCATAAAGATATAACGCCCATCTAGCACCTCTCCAACAAATTGGTTTGGGGGATCTGGGAGAGTCTTTTGCAGTACTTGCAATGGAAGCCTCTTGGACTGTGTCTTTTTTGCTGGATGAAGAGTGGCATGGAAAATGCTGAAAGCGATTTCATCGTCGAATTTTCCAGGCAACAATTTCATCAGCCGGATCTCACCGGCAGTGCGATCAAGCTTTGTGTATTTGTACTGTGCCATTATAACGGACAAAAACAACCAGTAGCGATCCTAGACGAATAGTCTGAAAGCTTATGCTCTGTATTTGTGGTATCTGGTGACTCTTGAAGAGAGAAGCTATGTACATGGAAGTTAAGGTTTGGTTTTGGGAGTTCTTGCTAAATGAACCCTTCATGAATATTGCGACTAACCTAGAAGAGTTCAAGCGTAATATTATCAGCAACACCAAAGTAAGCTGAAACCTCGAAAAATCGTCTCCATGGAGATAGTCATTTACCCCGCCGAATGGCTGCCTTGGTGCAGATGCCCGGTGGTGGCTATGCTCCATTTATAACGTTGATACCGCATGCGTACATTCAGCTACTGCATGCCGTACGACACAAAAAATGCGAATCGGACCAATTGTGCACCGAATTGGTGCGTTGCATATCTAGCTTAACCACTGAGAGTTGCAGTTCTCGGTGAGCGAGTCGCGGACAGCCAGTAAGAAAAGTGGCTTCGGAGGTAAGCAGACATGAGAGCCTCATATCCCTTTTCCCCTTCATTTTCCCCCCATCCATTCTGCCAGAATCTTTCTGTCTCTTCAATCCGGTCGATTGAGTAAGATCAGCTATGGATTCAACAGCCCCTATCATTGCGGCCGTAGAATCAGTCATCGCGGTCACGGTCCCAACGGCCGCCCTCTCCGAAACATTAGATAATTATGTATCCCAAAACCCCATTTGGAAACACACCAGTTCAATTCGCGAGTTGCTCGATGCAGCGGACGCCGTTACGGGATCATTGAATCAACTTGTCGGTATCCTCGATGATGAAATCGATGATGTCGAGGACTCCAAGCCGCGACAGCTGTCGGACAAGGCGGTTGAGTTTATCAAGGAACGCGCAGATCAAGCTCTTGTGTTATTTTGGAGGACTGAAAATGTGTTAATGAAGAGACGTGAGCCGAGGAATTTTGAAGAGCGATTGGTTGAGAGGTTGGTGGGGTTTAATGATGAGGTGAAAGAGAAGAAGAAAGGGAGTCTGGAGAGGTTGGATAGTATGGGGCTGCTGATTAGATTGGAGGATCTGAAGTGGCTTGATGTTGCGTCGAAGATTGATGGGTTTAGCAAGATGCTGAGGAAGGTGCAGTTGAATCTTGCGCTCGTGTTTCAAGTTGTTTCGATACGGGCAAGGTCGAAGAATACTCAGTGGTAAGATGGAGCTTTGCGTGGGAGAATGGTGACAATGCTGACGAGAATTAGGCCGTTGAAATCGGAAGAGGTGCGAATGCTGAATAAGATATACTCAAAAGCCACCGCCACCGCAGCCCAAGTCGATCTCAGCGGTATCAGTGAAAGGTTAGATGCTGTAAAGCATAGACGCGGAGGGAGGGTCCGTGGTCGATTGTATGAGGATCGTACCCGCTCGAGGAGACGAGATTATTCCTCGTCCCGAAGTCGCAGTAGCAGTCGTTCTCTTTCTCCAATTCCACCACCACCGGGGAATCGTTTTCATCCGAGCTCTCGGATTGAAGGCGTAACATTTGACATAGCCCCAGTTGATGGAGTGGAAGAGCAGCCGAAGTCTCTCAGTACCCAGAGTACGAGTGGTGTGAAGGTTGAGTTTGAGGAGAAACAAGCTGAAGCGAAAGATGAAATGAATGAGAAGCCTTCTGACTCGGTGGGTGAACAGAGATACGGTTCAGAATGCAACTAACGATCACTAGAAGGTCGACGATTCCGTAGCAGCCACATCGGAGCTACCTGCGTATGAAAAGTGCCAACCCGAAAAGCCACTGGCCAACTCAGCATCAGGAGCTGCTACCAAGGCTTCCGATATCGTCAGATATCCAGCTTCAAAGCCTAGTCTCAGCTTGGACGGTCAGTTGAAGCTCGGATCTCCAAGTCTGCTTGGACGCATCAAATCAGTATTCAAAAATTCTCACCCAGCCGAAGCAAGCAAACCCACTGGCGACGATAAATCGCATTTGCTGGCGTATGTCATCAAGCATGATTCACGCTTCCAGATTCCAATTGCTGGAGACTTTCCAATAGCGGAAACTGAGAATCGCGAAACAGACTGGTGGAAGACCTTTGCTTTCTTGAGTGACAGGGAACTGCTTATTCTAGAAAAGCTAATGGAGCCGAACAGGGGCGTTGATTTGCAAATGGGAACCTGGAGCAAGTCGGTTGTTCATCTGGAGAGGATTGAAGAATCGTCGATGAAGTTTTGGACGCCGATGAACTCAGCATTGCTTGTTGTGATTCATGCCAAGCTTCAGAAAGACGAGAAAGAAGCGTTGGGGAATACTTACCAGTATCGACCACATGAAAATATTTCTTCAAGCGCGCCCATCACTGCCACTTCAGCCATAGCAGTCTCTAGCGCACCGCACCCTCTTCCCCCAGCAGTTCCCCAAGCAGGACCTCCACCACCTCCTCCGCCACCTGGAGGACCGAAAAGCACATTCGGACCCGGACCATTCGCACGCCCTCCTCCACCACCAGGTTTCAGACGGCCGCAGGTCAGCTCCACCAAAATCTTGGAAATTGCTCCCCGCCCGATCATGGATCTTAAAGCATGTCGAGAGCTTCTGACAACTTTCTCAATGTTCACAATCCATAAGCAGAGCTATTCTTCTTATGGGGTTTACAATACCACAGTAGAGCTATCGTGGGAGAGTGTGGCCGTTGTAGAGGAGAGGATACCGGCCGGACAAATCAAGAAGCAAATCAAGAAGTTGAGTACAAGCTGGGTTAGCAAGTCTGTGCTGGAGAAGAAACTGGGCCTCGAGAGGACGCAGCAGCAGCAAATCAGTAACCTCCTGGATGATTTGCAGACGAAAGAACGCGATTCAAATTTCGTGTGGGAGCTCGAGCAGCTCGATACAAGGTACAAAAGAATGAAGCTACTGGCCATTGTCGTCTATATCAAACGATCTCCGAGGGAGCATTTGAATCCCATCGAGCTGCACCAGAACATCTCGATGAACATGGCTAGAATGCGGGAGGACCAGATTGCGCGGGCTGCGCAAGCTGCGCTACCGATCAATCATTCATGTCCACCGCCACCGCCACCACCACCACCGCCTGGAGGTAGGGTCTCCGCAGGGTTCGTTCCTGTCAATAAATCTGAAGGATTTTTTCCGGTGTCAGCACCGTCGAAGCAGAAATCGCGGCTCAGGAGCTACCGATCTTCTAGCTCGGTTGACTCCTACGATACAGAAAGCACTTACTATACCTCAAGCGATTCCGATGGCGCCGTGATGATTGAAAGGTGCAGACGCCGTAACGGTCGAGGGAGAGATGATTCTGGTAGTGATGAAAAAGTGGATGTGATTCAGGAGCTCTTAGCTTTGTGGACAGTTGCACCAATTGAGAAGACAGGCGATGGGAACAAGGACCAAAAGGCTGACATGGAAGGTTCCTCGGAAAAGCCGCTTGCTGAGAGCCAAAGCTATGTTGACTTAGTGAGCGCCCTTGAGAAAGCCAAGGAGACAAGAACCAGTATTGGAAGTCAGAGCTACGTCGACCTGGTTACTGCACTTGGCAAGACCGAGAAGAAACTCGCCAAAGAAACTGGAGAACAGGCCTCGGTGAAGGATACGGGAATTGCAGCTCAGACGCAGGCTGGAAAGAATGACGACGCTACCAGCAAAGATGACGACAAAAGGGCTGAGATGCAACTCTCGTGGCTTGATAGGGAATATGCAAAGAAAGTGGTAGCGGCGACAAGGCTCCCTGCGAAAAGGAGATATCGTTCCCCCCATTCGCGACGTTCGCGCTACGAGCGACGGAGTCACCTGGACTCCTCTGACTCTGGGTGGTAAATGAAAAACAGTTAGAGGCCGAATTCAACATTCTGGCCATGAGAAATCATCTCGTATATCTTTTGGAGGAGAGATGCTCAGGAATAACGGAGACTGAGACGGAAACATGGACAGGTCGTATTCGAAACCTTCTCTTGATTAGCAAACGTAAAATTACATTTGAAACATAATTCGCAACGACATTCGGCCTTGGTGACCCAAAAGCAAGACTTCTCAGAATTCTAGAACAAACAGGGAGGGCGATAGAAGCAAAAGGGGCGAAGAAGGGTGAAAACATGGAAACAGAAACATCCCTCGTTGCCTATCTTAACCCTTAAATAAGTGGTTTCACTTAAAACCTAGTATGAGAGGAATGATAATTGACCGAAATAAACATCTTTGTATGGACGCAATATCAGAGGTTTCAAAAGGCGAAAAGGGGCGATGTTGACAGAGAATGCCCCTCACCCAAAAGTGGTTTAGCGCATATTTCGCCCCTGTTTGTGCATTGTTTCAGGATGCTGCACCTCGCTGCAATGCATCACTGACAGACATCCCACCTGCCCACATCTCCAACGGCCAGCATCCCAAGACCAACCCCGCAGAGAGTATTTAGGAACACGTCTCTCTCTCGTATTGAGACTTCTGTCCTCTCCAAATCAATATCTGGGATCTTCGAATAACCTCACAATTCCCTTTCCTGGAACTACCCCGCCAGCACCATCAACTACAATCAGCTTACGAAACTCCCCACACAACTCAGCTCCCATTTGCCCGGCAGACAGCTCCCAGCAACATGGTCGACCGTCCAAAGAAGCCCACTGCGCTCGCCGCAACCCCAGGACTTGCTCCCCAAGCCCAAGTAAACATCAGCCACTCCAACTCCCGCGTGTCCGCCGTCCTGCCGAGCGGTGAAGCCATTGAGATTCTGCTCTACGGAGCTACCATCATAAGCTGGAAGGATGCAAAGGGAGGAGAGAATTTATGGTTGAGCGAGAAGGCAGCTACAGACGGATCAAAGGCCGTACGAGGTGGCATTCCTCTCGTGTTTCCGGTACGTTCTCCCAGTCTTGCCTAGAAGGAGCTCGGCATACTGATGGCATCTGTATCAGGTCTTCGGAAAAGCTCCAGACCACGCGGCAACATCCAAGCTTCCCCAGCATGGTTTCGCTCGTACCTCGAGATGGGAGTTCTTGGGCAAATCGACATCCGAATCCTCGCAGAACAAGGATGGCGGTGACAGTAGTGTGAAGTTGGATTTTGGATTGAGCTCTAGTAATTTGAGCGAGGAGAGCAAGAAGGCGTGGTCGCATGAGTTTGGATTGATATACAGTGTTACACTGGGCAAGGAGGGGTTGACGACCAGTATGGTGGTTAGAAACGAGGGAGAATCTGCGTGGGAGTTTCAAACGCTTATGCACACCTACTTGAGAATTGCGGTTTGTTTTCCCTCCAACACATTAATATATACGGATAAATACTAATACTCTATCAGGACATCTCTGCAGTCTCGATTACCGGTCTCGAAGCCTCCTCTTATGTTGACAAAGTCACCGTCCCGATCAGCACCACCACGTCTCCATCTGCACCTGTTACCATATCCGGCACAACAGACCGAGTATATACTCCTGCTGGCGGACCAAATGCCCCAGTCGTTGTCAACGAGGGAGGAAAGAAGAAGTTCAGCATTGTCCGAGATAATTTGAATGAGGTCGTCGTCTGGAACCCATGGGTGGACGCGAAGAACATCAGTGATTTTGCCCCGCTCGACGGATACAAGAACATGATCTGTGTTGAGGCTGGTGCGGTCAAGGGCTGGCAAAAGTTGGAGGCTGGAGAGACCTGGGAGGGCGCACAAGTGATTACGGCTGCCAATTGACAGCGTGTGACAAGAGGCAGTGCCCTCTGAACCTGCAAGGGGATGTTTGTGGAAGTCTGTGGAGGGTAAGCGATGTTTGCTTGCCCCGAGCTAAAAGGACTACGAATGATGAGTAGATGCCATCGAGGCAAATATGATCAGATCATGATGTTACGAAGCAGCTTATTGTTTTCTTGCTTAGATATCTCAGTATAGATCGCCACAATGCATTGTTATTTCTTCAGGTTACGGTCAAGCAGTCTTGATCGCTAAATTGACGTGTCCACGATATTGGCATCAAGGCTTTGATTACGAAGCCAGCGTGGCTAACCTAGGTACAGTGAGACTGTCATTGTTTTCTCTCTCGTTCTTGATTCAACGCAAAGGTTCCATTACAACGGGCCTTACAGCACATATCTGAAGAACACCTACGTTCAAGACCGGGTCAGCGAAATTTTCGAGTAGCCCCCAAACGTGGAATTACTTACATTCTCTTTGTCAGTAATGTTCTCAAATCCCTGAACTCTGCTTTCCTCTCTCAGAGCCTCGATCTCTTCCTCACTCTTGCCCTCAAGAGCACGATCCCGCTTCTTGTTTTCAAGTTGGTACAGGAATCTCAACGTCAAATTGAACGCAATGTTCAAAATGAATCCAACTAACATCGCAATGATTCCCGAATGGTATCCTGGTGCTTCAGACGACTTGAAGCATTGCGGACCTGACATCGTTAGCCATCCCCCCATCTTCTTAGCGACCAACCTTCAATACATACCAACAATCTGCCCAACACAATACATAACAAACACCATCGCACTCGCCATACTCTTCTTCGTACTCCCCGCCACATTGGTCGCCAACAATCCCAAAAGAATCATAAACCCCGTCGGATACCCGGCCAACAACCAAACACCCACCAACCTCCCCCATTTATTCCCCGCATCCAGCTGGTTAATCAACACTGTGCCCACAATCGGGGGCAGCATGGCCACACTCCCAATAATCAGCCTCGAGTTCGGAAGCTTGGAACTCGCATATCCGCCTAGGAGCGTGAAGACCGCTTGTAAGAAGGAAAGAGGCATATTCATCAAAGCAGTTTGAAGACTCGTATACCCGAATCCCTTGATGATTATAGAGCCAAAACTCAACCCACCACTCGCAATCGCATTAACGAGCGATATGAGGGCCAACAACCAAATCTTCACATCGCACAACGCCTCCCTCACCTGCCCCCCACAAACTTCCTACTCTTCGTACCCGTCTTATTCTCCAGGACCCTCTGCAACGCAACCACCTTCTCTTGCTCAGACAAAAACCTCGCCGTAGCAGGATTATCCGACACCACAAGTATAAACGCTATACCCCAAAGGATCGTCACAGCGCCTAGGATCAGGTAGATGAGTTTCCATGTGCTGAGGGAGTTGGAGATGTGGCCTATGCCGAAGGTGAGGAGTCCGCCTATTGTGCCGAAGAAACCGAGGAAGGAGATCCAGATGCTGGAGCGGGAGGCCTGCTCGTGGCGCGTCCACCAGATGGAGGTTATGGCTACGAAGCCGGGGGAGATGGTGGATTCGAAGGCGCCGAGGAGGAAGCGGACTGTTGCTAGGGAGGCGAAGGAGGAGCAGGTTGCTGTTAGCATTAGGATTGCGGCCCAGAGGATGATGTTTACTTTTGTTAGCTTTGTTAGCTTGTTTTTCTACGTGAAAAGGAACCTTTGTGGGAGAGGGGTGAAGGGGGTAGGTTGCAATGGACTGGACTTACTGCCGAGAAACTTCGCAATAGGAAAACGTTGCAAGAGGGCTACGCCCGGGTATTCCATAATCATATACCCAAAGTAAAAAATCGACCTTCATCCCCATTACACATATCAGTATCGCTCCTCTTCCCCCTCCCCTCCACAAAAAATTGCAACTTACGAAGCCCAAGCGTAATCCTGTCCCTTCAAATTATTATCAGGTATAATTCCAAACACACTACTATACCCCAGGGAATTCTTATCCAGGAATTGCAGGCCTTTGATACATCAGTATATAAGTCCAGTTTCATGTTAGAGGACGGGAGGGGAGGGAAATACGAACCGTAAGTAATGCATAGGAAAGGCAGGATATAGAGGTCTATTTTCCGGAGTACGCGTTTGGAGATCTCGGCTTCTGCTGGACCGCTTGCTAGGGCTTGGGCTGCGAGGGCGCCGGCTTCGTCGTCGATGTGTTTTGATATTGTGATATCTTCTGGTGCAGTTTCAGCTACTGGTGAGATTTTCTCGTTGGGTGAGGGGAGTTTGGTGGGGTCGAAGTGGTGATTTCGTTTGGAGAACCCATTTTAAAGATTTGATTTGATATGAGGATCCGTTCGAGGGAAGAGTGGGAAGGATGATCGAAGGGAAACGCGGGCAGGAGCTTTGAGGATATATAAACTCGGGTTTACATCCCGATTACAGAAAATCTAGAGCTGTCTAAGATGTCCCATATACCAGGTGCAGGGAACGTTGCTTAGTATCATTGATAAGAATGGGGGAAGTGGACCTACTCATGGTATTTCGGAACCCGCCTAGATAAGGGGGGGGGGGGGGGGGTTCCAGTCATTCAACCCTCCCCCACCCTCCCCTTCTGG
>Ga0247778_1000842_pt1 | contig 22506 bp, 21 predicted proteins | sample UWRJL049202B5_FD_179939 | JGI IMG/M metagenome (GOLD analysis project Ga0247778, IMG submission 179939) | Plant litter microbial communities from Arlington Agricultural Research Station in Wisconsin, United States - UWRJ-L049-202B-5 | ecosystem: Environmental > Terrestrial > Plant litter >... | reverse complement strand
TGGTTTATTTGGTTGGACGTGAGAGAGGGGGGAGGAATGGGAGGGGTTGGGCCTGGTGCGCGACTCGGGTACAAATTGGGAAAGGAAATGGATATGAGGGTGGCAGTTTGATGATTGATGTGAATGATGCGATACCTGAGGTCACGATATGGGGTTTGGTTGGGACTTGCGGAATTATATTAAGAGATACTCTGCTTTGGGAATGGATTCGTTCGTTACTGGTATCTTGAAGATTGTCTAAACGCCTGTGAAATGCCTAAAACTGCCCAAAATGCTCAGAACTCCAGGAATCATGTCATCCAAAACATAGCCGTCTCTGCTTAGGATCAGCTTTACCGCCTTTGTCCCGTCCTTTCTCATTCCCAAGTTTGATCTTTTTAGCAACGGGTGTAGATTCCCGTTCTGAGGTCTCGTGAACAGCGTCCCTGATTGTCTGCCTTGAAAGACATAAATCGATATGCTCGTTGAACTCTTTCTCGTTGGTGGGTTGTGGCCGCATACAAATCGGACAATCCCACCACTCTTCTTCTTCCTCCTCCGTCGCTTTCTTCGGCGTCGGATTGGGCACAACCTCTTTCCCGTGATGCCTCCTCTTGTCAATCTCCTGGCTTAAGCTCTCTAGTTCATTAAATTCGTCCTCTCGTTCTTGTCGCTCAGCATCTTCGAATAGCAGTTCATCAGGCCACTCCTCCCATTGCTCCTCTGACAACGCTCCCGCTTTTCTTTTACCAGTATCCGAAGCACTCGACTCAGGCTCTGTAGCGGAATCGGGCCGCTTCTTGAAGCCAAAGAAAGCCATTGTATCAGGCTTCTTCATGCTGACCAGATGTGTACATCTCAATCCCATTAGCCGCAGTTTCATTCCAGGAAACTCTTGCTCCAACTTCGAAAGCATCGGCACCGCGAACTTGTAGAGATCTTCGGCCAAATAGACCGATTTTGGAGGAATGACCTGTCTCGTGAAGACCTCAAAAGTATGAAGCTTGACTTTCAGGCATAATGTCCGCCCTTTAAATTGGGTCCGTAGCATGTCCTTTTCCAATTCTTCAGCCGTCCACCTAAGCTTATTTCGGAGTTCTGTTGGATCTCCCATTTCCCCGAATGTGCTTTCGGTGCCGACGCTTTTCCTCTCGTATTCTTCAGCGGGTTGGATTTTCGTCCTTCCTAGTCCAAGATAGCACTGCATCAAAAACACGAATGCCTTTTCACCAAACAGCTTTGATAAATATTGCCGGTAGGCATAGATATCCCCACACGTCTTGACACCAACAGCATCCAACTCTCGTTCAAATACTCTGCCAATCCCATTGACCTTCCTTGTCGGGAGATCCCTCATAAACGCCAAAATGGAATTCCGATCTCTAGGCAACATAAATTGTCCATTCGGTTTGTTCTTATTCGAGCATATCTTCGCCAATTTTGCATTTGCGGCAATACCAGCAGATATTGTAACCTTAGTCTTCTCCTCCACCTCCCTTCTCAACTGCTCCACAGCTTCCTCCGGCCCAATATCATTCCTCTGGCAGTATTCGGTAATGTTGAGGTATGCCTCATCAATACTCGCACTCTCGAAACGTGGATCATATTCCACAATAATCTCCCGCACTTCCTGCGCCTTCGCGGTATATTTGTCGAAATTTAACGGCAGTTGTATGAGCTGCGGACAAAGCTTTTTCGCCACGAATCCAGCCATCCCACTGCGACACCCAAATTTCCTAGCATGATAGTTGCATGTTGTGAGGACGCCGAAGCCGACCGCGAATGGGAGATCTTTCAGTTCGGGGCGATCAAGCTCTTCAACCGCTGCATAGAAGGCATCGCAGTCGATATGTACCACGATCTGCGAGAGGTCTCTTGTGAGCTCGAGTTCTGCGATATAGTCGTCCGCTTTTCGTCGATCGCTGGCCAGGTCTAACTTCTCGAGTTGTTTCTTCTTGGCAAGGATTCGTTCGATTTTTTGAGTGAGGTTCTTGTCTCGCGATTCTTCGTTGTTGAAATATTTGGATCCCTTCGATGCGTTGTAGATAATCTCTGAGACCTATGATATGTCAGTAAAGTCGCGATAGATATGTAAAATAGACTTGCCTTTGACTGATCCACATTATCTTGTCCGGACTTTGTCAAGGAGGGTCCAAGCAGAGAGTATTTGAGCGTGTCGTGCTCGATGACAATCTTTTCTTCAGTCGTTGATCCATCATTCTTTTCCACGTTCAGCTCTGTCGTCATCTCGAAGGCGCACAAGAGTCCTGTATTCGTAGCCGTAGAATCATATCCGCCGCGTTGAATGCCTCAAAGGTGATATTCTTCCCAGGATCAAGACCGTTGATATATTTCGAGGTCGAGGGAGACGCGTCGGATCAAGAACGTCAGCACGTGCGGCCGGCCCCACAAGAATTTGACATGGCGAAAAAAAAGTGTCGAGCGATTCCACGATTTCCTTCGAACTCTCCAGCAATTATACCAGCAACCATGAGGATGCATAGAGCTGTCCGAGCTGCGGCTTCGGCAGAGGCATCAATTGGGGCCTTAAGGAGTCCAGTGTCAAGACCTAGATTTCTCTGCTTGAATGCGTCGAGTAGAGGGCTTACACCGGGCGGAGCGATAGGGGCAAGAGGGAAAGGAGCTCAGAGATACTTTTCGGAGACGAGATGTATACGGGCTGGGGTCGCGGAAGCTGTGTGAGTATATCCATGGTCGATCTGGGGAATTTGGATGAAGCCATTCCCTGGAACGCTACCTGAGAAATGACAGATTTGTCGCTTTCGCGCATGGCCTTTTGCTAGATAAGAAGCTGATATTTTGGGGAACAGTTTAAAACAAGCAGCTGCCGATCCCTCGAATCTGACCCAGGAAAAGATCATAAGCAACCTGGATGGGGCGGAGAAGGAGCGATTGAACAGAATCAGGAATATTGGCATTGCTGCGCACATCGACAGTGGTAAAACGACAGCAACAGAACGAGTCCTTTTCTATACCGGCCGAATCAATGCGATCCACGAAGTCCGAGGGAAAGATGCTGTGGGGGCCAAGATGGATTCTATGGAGCTGGAGCGAGAAAAGGGAATCACGATTCAGTCTGCCGCGACATTTTGCGACTGGCTGAAGGTTGAAAATGGCAAGGAAGAGAAATACCACATCAACTTGATTGATACGCCCGGACATATCGACTTTACAATCGAGGTGGAGAGAGCTCTACGAGTTCTTGACGGCGCTGTCATGATTCTCTGCGCCGTGAGCGGAGTACAAAGTCAAACGATTACCGTCGACAGACAAATGCGAAGATACAACGTTCCCAGAATCAGCTTCGTCAACAAGATGGACCGAATGGGCGCCAATCCATTCAAAGCAGTTGATCAAATCAACCAGAAGCTGAGGATACCAGCCGCAGCTCTACAAGTGCCAATCGGTTCAGAAGATAGCTTCCAGGGCGTAATTGATCTGATCAACATGAAGGCTATATACAACGAGGGTCCCAGAGGAGAGACGATCAGAACAACAGATGAAATTCCGGCGGATCTCAAGGACTTGGTCGAGAAGAGAAGAGCAATGATGATCGAGACGCTGGCCGATGTGGATGACGAGATTGCGGAGATCTTCTTGGATGAGAAGACCCCAAGCCCGGAACAAATTAAGGCCGCCGTTCGACGAGCAACAATTGCCCTGAAGTTCACACCAGTCTTGATGGGAAGTGCGTTGGCAGACAAGTCTGTTCAGCCTATGTTGGATGCGGTCTGCGACTATCTTCCAAATCCCGCTGAAGTTGAGAACTTGGCTCTCGACAAGCTGAAGGAGGAGAAGCCCGTGAAACTCGTTTCATACGGCTCTCTGCCTTTCGTTGGTCTGGCTTTCAAGCTCGAGGAGAGCAACTATGGTCAATTGACCTACATTCGAGTCTACCAAGGAACCTTGAAGAAAGGAATGAACGTTTTCAATGCGAGAACAGACAAGAGGGTCAAGATCCCTCGAATTGTAAGAATGCACTCGAATGAGATGGAGGAAGTGCCCGAGATTGGTGCTGGAGAAATCTGTGCAGTGTTTGGTGTAGACTGTGCATCCGGAGACACCTTCACGGATGGTGGACTTCCATATTCCATGTCTTCCATGTTCGTCCCGGATCCTGTCATCTCCTTGTCGATCAAGCCAAAGCAGTCGAAAGATTCCGGCAACTTCTCCAAGGCCATGAGTCGTTTCCAGCGAGAAGATCCCACCTTCAGAGTGCACGTCGATGCTGAGAGTCAAGAAACTATCATCTCAGGAATGGGAGAACTGCATCTAGACATCTACGTTGAGCGCATGCGCCGAGAATACAAAGTCGAAGTGGAGACCGGTCAACCCCAAGTCGCCTACCGCGAAACCATCACCCAACACGTCAAATTCGACCACACCCTCAAGAAACAAACTGGAGGAGCAGGAGACTTCGCTCGCGTCGTCGGTTACATGGAGCCCATCGAGCCGGGACCAAACGGCTACTCCGTCTCCAAATTCCGAGAAGAGGTCACTGGTGGTTCCATCTCTGAGAAATACCTATTCGCATGCGAGAAAGGTTTCCTTGCCTCCTGCGAAAAGGGTCCTCTTATCGGCCACCCCGTTCTTGGCACAACGATGGTCGTCAACGATGGTGCAACGCACATGACTGATTCCTCTGAAATGGCATTTAAGAACGCATCCCAACAGGCCTTCCGAAAGGCTTTCAAGGAAGCTAAGCCTCAAGTCCTAGAACCGCTCATGAAGACCACGATCACTGCACCCAACGAGTTCCAGGGAAACATTGTTGGTTTGTTGAATAAGCGGAATGCGATTATCAACGATACCGAAATTGGGCCTGAGGATTTCACGCTCACGGCTGATTGTAGTTTGAATGCTATGTTTGGCTTCAGCTCGCAGTTGCGAGCGGCAACGCAGGGTAAGGGCGAGTTTGGAATGGAGTTCAGTCATTATAGCCCGGCGCCTGGTCAATTGCAGTAAGTCTTTTCCCTCCAAGCTCGTGTTTTGTTGTACTAACAGTTGCGCAGAAAGGAACTTATTGGGAAACACGAGAAGGCGCAGGCAGATAGACATAAGAAGTGAGGACAGCTCTTTAAGACGGGATTCGATTATGGTGTGTTAATAGACTTCCTCTTGTATTTTCCCCATCGGCTTGGATGGCCCGTCATGTGTTAGAAGACTTAGATAGACTTCAGGGACAAGCATGTGTAGGAAAAGTTAGGAGTACGATGTATAATGTAACTATACTGTAACATATGGTAATCCAGGCCAATCTTCGCTCACGGAAGTAGCTGCTTTATACCGTCTGCAAGCTTGCTGTGAAAGTGCTTACTAGCCCCCCTTTCCCCGGCAGCATCAGAGCTCAAGGGGGTAAAATTTACCCTATGCCCAGCTTGTCAAAACTCTCATTTGTACTGATTCAAGAACAATCCTCGAAAGCCATCCAAAAGCTAGAAGACATGGTCACTGTATGCTATCCATTTGGTCTCCAGGCCAAGACTAGATCCTCCTGTGCTATTGTCGCTTCTCCCATTACCTTCGTACGATGGCTTTGCTACAGACAGTCAAGTCACTGTCTTGCATTTTATTACCCCACTTTACTTGTACGCTGCACTTCCACCAACGAATCCGATCATCGCCACATAAGCTGCAAAACATATCAATTAGCAACTGGTCTTATACCGTCGAAGTTTGACTCACCTGCTGCAAGTCCAGAGCAATAATTTGCGAGTCCAGACCACGCTAAATCGCCCTTCATAGCTGACAACACGACCGTAGTAGCAGTCACCGCAGTAAGGACGAGAATGACTGGTGCAACGACGAATACTAGAATTCTCCGCCGGGACCAGCCTATGACAACTTTGAGGGAATATTTGCCGGCAGCTGGATTTTTGTTCCCGCCGTTGAGGTTTTTCTGGAGCCACTTGCATACTGCCTCTTCGTCCTCGATTTCGGGAGATTTAAGCAAGCCCAACATGCGATAATATTCCAGAAATGCGTTTGTATAAAGAATCCCAAAGAGCTTTAAATAGACAGGATTGAGGACGCTGAGAAGAGCAAGGGGAAGGGGCATGAAGACACCGAAGTAAAGCGCGAATGACTCAATCCAATATTTCTGCAGAGTGTCTTTTAGATTATGGTATTTGGACCATCTCTTCATTGTGCCAAATAGGCTATTAAGAAGATCCTTGTCTTCGGCACTGAGATCGATACAAACATGGCTTCGTCCTTTTTCATCGCACTGTCAAAAGTAAGTTAGGAGTGGCTAACAAGGACCTTTGAATTGTACCTTGTATAACCCGAAGCTTTTAATATCCCTCAACCACGGCAGCTTGAAGAGATGTCTCTGTCCATGATACAGATGGTAAGATTTGGTGGGGCTTCCGATATACACTACTACTTCTTCACAAAGTCTCTTATCACTATCGAATATGCCAAGTACAACATATTCTTGTTCTGGTGGAAGCTCCTCTTGCTCTGTGGTGATTACGGATTCCCCATAAATGTATCTCGGATCAATGATTCCATCTACTAATGTCTCGGCCTGGCGTGTGCGAATTGAGGCTATCCAATCAGGCCACCAAGACGGGATTCTGTAGATTTTGTCGGCACGTACGTGACCGATAAAGCCCTTCTGTGCACGCACTCTCGCACACTGTCCAGTCAGCAGTTTTCAATCCCTCATCCCTAGGCTCGTCATACCTCCCAAGAGCATTTCGGTATTGGTTCGAAGAGAGATACGCTAGTCTTGCCAGAAGTGTTCACTTCAGCGTACAGTGGGTCCTCTGATGCATTAGATGAAACTTCGTACAAGTCTTCTCCTTCGTCAACACTTTTCCTTTCCTCCTCAGCATCGTCGGGTCCGCCACTCAGCCTCGTTTGGGGTGCCGGGAATTGCTTTTCTTCACTGGGCTCTGGTGAAATGTCCATGTCGAGGAGCGATATGCTGTAACGCTGCGTCTTTTCGCTAGATTCTCGCCGTGGCTACTCGTTCAGTTGTCAAATTTTGCAATGTGTAGTCGTTGGGTTCAGCTGTCATGTTCCATTTTGAAGCTGTGTGGAAATCTCAGCCTCCGCTATTTTGAGGTCGGTGGCGCCGCCTTTCCAATCGGAACAGTTGTGGCAGCTTTTTCTTCTTTTTTTTCCTTTCTTTTTCTGTATTCTGGGATATTCCGCTCTCTCTCTCTCTCTTATATAGATATATCGATGCTCAATGCTAGAGGAATATACTTTTAACCATGTCACCTTTCAGAGTTGGAAAGTGGTTGTAATCAGCAGCAAAACAACTCCATACTCGCTTTCCACGCTATCGGAAAGGATGAAGATGGCTGGGGACGAATTCTAATTTGATAATAATCAAAATGGGATGAAAGAAAATAATAAACTATGAGACATGGGGCCGGGGCAACCGATGACTATGCATGGCCAAAAGTCACGAGAAAGATATTTTCCAAATCGGACGACTCTATTGGGCACATCCATCACAAGAAGGGAGACTTGAGGGACCGTACTAATCAAAGCCAATCCAACGATAGCATTAGCACAAAAGAAAATGAAAGGTTGCGAAAGGTAGGTAGTGCTTACTAACAATTTGAGCGTTCTTGTAGTAAACTAAAATATATTAGCTATTTGGGCAAATCAAGGCGTAACCATCAGGCCTTGTCGGAGCTTCGATTGGAAAATAATGCGGGGAAGAAAGAAATTTGCGCAAGTATTGTGAATTTACCCCAAAACGGGGAACGTTGACCGGCCTCCGAAACGGAGAATTTTAAGAAATAGTTGCGATTTTTAATTTAGCCAGCTTTAGCATTCTGATCTGCCCATGAATGTAGACAATACTTAGCCTTTATTTCAGCTGGCTAATTTATAATTCGATCGCTAAGATAATAAAATATGATTGGTGCAAAATTGGGATTTACAACCACTCACCAGACTCAATTGGTATATATATCTTTGGGAATCCCTTTCCTATGGGCGTCGTCAATTAACCCTATTTGCCTCTATGTCGGCAATCAAATCGGCAGTGCTCCAAAGATCACATTTATTCGGCGCAAATCTTGAAATGATTCTTCTCTGGACCAATAACATCACCCTAATTTCATGAGAGGATAGTATCTCCGAATACCAATTCCGTACAGAAAATATCCGCTTATGGGTTAGCCTCATGAGTATTTGCTCCCCTTTGGGTACGGTGTATGCTGAAGCCGAGTAGTGGCTTACATGATCTTGGGGAAATACAAAATTGCGGGGTACATTGCATAGGGGACGGAATAATGCGGGGCCCTGGCGCGCCTATCACCTGTATAAGTGCACCTGCTTGGATGGTTTCTGCGCCGAAACAATTTATTTCTCAGGCAAGTGTCAATACTCCAGAGGATTGCTATTGGTGCTCTAATGCTTCTGCACAACCCCCCACCGGAATCCCCCACCGGGGTGTTGAGGAATTGATTATCACTTCGAGCCTCCGGAGTGGAAATGCAAGGTTGGCAAAGCTTGAATAATTCCTCCGCTGCATTCATTGGGTTATATGGAGAGGAGCGGTGCAATGATGCCTCATTGTTCCTAATCCGAGTCGGGTATAAAAGGGCGAAAGCCTCCCAGTTTTCTCATTTTCTATATATGAGCTGGGATCAATTTCAGGTCTCCAACCATGCATCATTGAAACCCACGAGCATATATCTCAAGTTTTGATATTAATATCCAGCAAGATGCGTTCTGCTGCTGTATTATTTTTCTTTGCTGCTAGCATAGTCTCTGCTCAGCAAAAACTCTGGGATCCCCAGGCGCAGCCAACAACACTAGTCACCGTTGCTCCAACTCATATTGCTCAACACCTCGAAGATCGCGATACAACAGCAACAATACGGGACATTGCTGCCGGTTCTGGAAACTTTACTTGGGACAGCAAGACTTTTTACGTCAATGGCAAATCGTACCAGATCATCGGGGGCCAGATCGACCCGCAGCGTGTGCCCCGAGCCTACTGGGCTCAGCGGATTCAGATGGCGAAGGCCATGGGGCTCAACACCATATTCTCATACTTGTACTGGCACGACATTGAGCCGCATCAAGGACAGTTCAACTTCACGGGCAATAACGACATTGCCGCGTGGCATCAAGAGATCCAGAATGCCGGTATGAAGGCAGTCCTTCGTCCTGGCCCATACATCTGCGGCGAGCGGGAATGGGGTGGACTTCCCGGTTGGCTCACTCAAATATCAGGCATGAAGATTCGCTCTAACAACTCTCCGTTCCTGACGGCCACTGGCAACTACCTTGCAAAGGTTGGCGCCCAGCTGGGGGGCTTCTTGAACAGCGTGGGCGGGCCAATCCTCATGGTACAGATTGAGAACGAGTACGGATACGTGGGAAGCGACCATGCCTATACGAGTGCCTTGTCAAACCTGCTCAAGACCAATTTTCCTAATACAAAGCAGTACACTAATGACGGCGCTCAATCAGGAGCTCTCAAAAGTGGTCAAGTGCCTGGCGCGTTGTCAGTCATCGATGGCACAGATTCTAAAGGTGGATTCACGCTACGTGACCAAACGATCACGGATCAGAGCAGTCTTGGTCCTCTTATGAATGGAGAATATTGGATCCGCTGGTTCGACTCCTGGGGCCCGCATAATGGCCACTCGAGCTACGATGGCGACACGAATGGCAGAGCCGGGCGGGCCAGCGAGCTCGACTGGGTCTTATCAAACGGCCACCACTTCAGTATTTACATGTTCCATGGCGGAACAAGCTTTGCCTTTGGTAGCGGGAGCGGTGGCCCGAATCCTGTGGCACCTTTCACCACGAGCTACGACTATGGTGCACCTCTCGATGAGACGGGTCGACCAGCGAGCATCTATACCAACTTCCGCAATGCAATCATCAAGTACTCGCCCAACACACCCGCAGTGCCTTCGACACCACCTCTTACTTCCGTGCCCGAGTTCGCGCTCACGCCGATGCAGGGGCTTTTCGATACATTGCCGAGTCCGCGAACTTCCTCTTCACCATTGTCCATGGAAGCTACCGGTCAAGTCTTTGGGTACATCCTTTATGAGTCGACTATGACAGCTGCCGCCTCCGGTAAGGTGCAAGCCGGTCCCGGTGCACCTCGCGACCGGGTCATCGTCTATGTGAACGGCCAGAAGAAAGGTGTAATTGATGCCATCTATAAAACACCGGCTACCGTGAACATCAACGTTGCAAAAGGTGACAAGCTTTGGCTTCTGGTGGAAAACTTGGGACGTGCCGATAATGGCTTCAGCGACCAGACTAAGGGCATTGTTGGCGATGTGACCATTGGTAGCACCAAGATCACTGGCTGGAACCACTACAACTTTCCACTTGAAACCGCTCCAGCACTCAGCGGTAGTAAGCAGGTTGCTGCGAATGGCCCGCCAGTTTGGTATCGCGGCACCTTCACCACAAGTCAAACGGACATGGCAGCCGATACATTCCTGTCGTTACCGGGAGGTGTCAAAGGCGTGGTTTTCGTAAATGGTTATAACCTTGGTCGATATTGGACCATTGGACCACAACAAGAGCTGTTCGTTCCTGGCTGTTACTTGCGCTCAGGTGCGGCGAATGAAGTGCTCGTGCTGGAGCTCGAGCCGGGAACCGCAAGTCGTACAGCTAAGGGTGTATCAACTCGGACGTGGAAGAACAACGCAGATCCGGATTGCAATAATTGCTCCTAATAATATATTGAGCAATACCTGTAAAAACAATACAGTTTTGAAACAATTTCTCATGTCAGAAACACCAAAGTGAAGGCCTAGCTATTATTGAGGTGCCAAAAGACGTGTAGTATAGATTGGAGGACGAGATGAGAATAAGGGAAGAAAGAAAATTATCAAGGCCATAAAGTCGCAACGTCAGAGAAGGAAACACTCGAATTACTAGTGCTCAAACACCGAAACCGTCCATTTCCAACTGGGTATAACTCTAACATACAAATTTGGCTATTCTTTGGAGCTCATTGGCCACTTAGACACAGCCTACGCCGTGCGTTCTCTATTGGTACCTCGCTGGATCACCCTTGCTGATGACCCACCATGCATCTACATTTTCAAATCATCAGCAACCCGTCGGCATTTGAAAAATGGACTCGAAACTTACGAATGACACCTGGAATCCATCCCAACACGCACAAACAAATGTTGATCAAAAGATCAGCGCCACATCCCGTCTTCAGGAATACAGAGAGGAAAGGGAGGAAGATGGCGACTAGGTAGAGGAAGACGTCGGACTAAGGTTTTGCATCAGCATATTTGCATGCCCGTTTTGAGATCATGGACGAACATTGGATGATCCCGCCATGGTTACTTATTCCTTCAAAAGTTTAGATAGATCGGTTCGAAAATCTGGTGTTGGTTTTTTTGCGGCTTATGCAGAGTTTAAATAAGTCTCTTGGCAAAGAAAAGAAGTTGAAGTTCTTTTCAGCTCGAAATGAAGCACGAAAATCAGGTTGCTCACCAATGACGTATGTCCCTGTCCTGCCGTTACTCAAAATCATATCCCGAACCCCACTTGGTCGGCTTTCTCGGGTTGCTATTTTTAGTGCCTCAAGCGAGCCCCTATTCCCCTGATTCCGAACAATGGAGATTTAAGTTGATGTTCATCACGAGTGCATATAATGAAATCTACTTCGTTTCAACGTTTGCTTCAACGCATATACGATTGCAATAGGTGTGGTGCCTTCTTTCACCGTTGTTTCTCCGCCCCAAGGCCAGCGTCCTTTTTTATTGAGTACATGCAAACTAAGTCTTTCCCCCGTGACGCCTGATCGCGTCAATCCTCTTTTTTACCCTCTCATATCTTCCTCTGGCAAAGGTGGACTGCTATCGAAATTCGCCTCTAGATGCGGATGTGAGGTCAAAACCTCAACAACCGGCGGCATCGTTCGTCTTGGTTTCGGCTCTCTCAAAGTGTTCAAATCCAACGGTGACGGCGAGCGTCCGGCCATGCCAGTAACTCTTTTACCTGGGAATGTGAACTTGAATGTCTTCTCAGCGGCTGATGGAGTGGCTGGGCGGCTATTGCTATTCGCTTGACGAAATTGGCGACGATAACCAGCCGGGCCCGCAATTCCTTGACCGCCGAAGGCAGGAGAAGGGGGAGGGGCTCTTGGGCGGCTATCAGTGATGGGAGATGTTGTTTGTGAAGGGCTGTGGTTGAGGTCTTGGCGTGAAAGAGATTTATGGAATGGTGGAGGGACGAATGTTGATGTTGCTGACAACGCGGGTGTGCTGCTGCGGGGGCTGCGCATTCCGGAGACGAGGACAGAAGGTCCAGAAATCTCGAATGGCTCACGTCCACACTTGAAGCAGATGCATTTATGTTCCATGCCCGAAGAGGAGGATGAGTGAAGCGGGGTATGGATGGAGCCGTTGTCCGAGTCCTGGGTTGGGGAGCCAAGGGTGGCTTGTCCGGAAGAGAAGGTGAAGGAACGTCTCAGAGTTAGCGGAATGTGACGATCAAAATCGATGCCGAGTCCCGAGAAGGGACAAGGGGAGAAAGCTGGTGATCTTCCATCGTATTCGTCGTCGAGTCCTCGCGGAGATGATGCTGCCGGTGAGTAAGTCAGAGAGCGGGATGACTTGGAGGAATTGGACCTAGAGTAATTGATCTCAAGTCCCCTAGGGTAATATTGAGGCGAAGATGCCAAATAACGGGAGGGGATAGGAGAAACGCAGCGGTCGTAGTTATCTCCAAGTCCCCTCGAACATTGGCATTGGCTGGGCGAAATTCTTCCGTCGTGATACTCAGACCAGCTGCGGTATGGGGCCTGAGGCGGGCTACTTCGAAAAGCTTCTTGACATGAGTAGCAGGAACCATTAAGTAAATCGGGAGACGCACTCCTGTCCTGGAATAACTCATGGACTTCTGAAGCTGGCTGTGAAGCCTCTTGACCACAGATCCAGCATATCTCTTCTTGTGGTGGGTCTTGCGTCCAGCGGGGCGCACTTTCGGGAGCAACAAGAAACCCAGGGCATCCGGCGCATATCTGCAAATGCTCAAAACCAATTCTGAATACGCATTCCGCATTTGGAGCTTTGCCATCCGCGGAAGCGATACTTGCGTCGTGGTGCACGCCCTCTCGAAACTCGATGATGAACTCCTTGTGTTGCTCCCAGGAATTTGTTCCTCTAGCCAAGGCTTGTTCTAATTCTTCAGGTGCTAGTTCCGCGAGTTCAACATCTGTTTCTCCGGTGGCTATTCCGGCTTCCTTTCTGGTAGCAGAAATCTGTTTGAATGTCGACCAGCAATTTGTGCAAGCTCTGAGATGATCAAGAGCAAACGCCATCTCAGTCCCCAGCCTCCAGGCTTCTGCGTTTGTCTCGAAATCATCTAGACCGTCGTCTTCGTCATACTCCACGCCATTTTTGGAGTTTGAGTAATACGAAGAAGAGAAAGAGTCACTTCTGACTGAAGTTCGATGGTTCGTGCCAGCTAGTGGATCAGTGATCACTGCTTGCTGACCTCGGTCATTCTGAGCTGTCTCTTGTGCCACCGCGCGCCGCGCTTTAGCTTGATGAAGTTTTGTTATCGCGTTTGAAAGGGCTTGGTCCATTAAAACCTGAGGAAATGATCCAAGCGGGTCTTCAGCTCCGTCTTGCGTCGTTTCTTGCTCGTCGTTTCCCTCTTCTGGCATATCGTCTGCACGATACGGGTGTGGACGTCCTAGCATGATGCTTTCGATGGATCTTCGAGTGCACGATGGGTCACTTCCAACCTCAACTATAGCAGAGATGCTTGATCTATCGGTGTCCCCGCTGTGTGAGGAGACATCTGCCTGATATTCAGGGGTCACTGATGCTGCAAGTGCGGATAGCTCGGGGATTTGGCTTCTCACTGTATGCTCAGCTGGCTCCAAGTCGCTTGTTGTATAATAATCTGTGGATGGGGAGGACGTAACGATATCGTCGTTATGATCATATGGAGGAAACTCGGAAGGACGAGATGGACATGTCGGACATCTTTTCCGCGGGGTACTCGATGGAGAATCCATTGGATTGAGGTTCAGTAGTTGTTGATCTGAGACACAGTAGTTTGCTCGACGGGAGCTGGCGTGAGAATATCTCACTGTGCCGTTCTAAATGATCTGAAAAGATTACTTCGTAAGCTGCGAGATAGAACGGCGAAGAGAGATGGGAGCGTTCAATAACTTATATCATGAAGTTTGCGATCGCTCATGAATCACTTAGTTGTGAATCAAATATTGGTAAATCTCTGACAGAATCAATTCTCGAAGTTTGTGATCGTTTCTCTTCTAAATGAACTCATATCGCGGTGCCCTCTCAGTTTTTGTGATTCATTGCTCGAGTCACAGCAACAAGTCGTGTTCTAACACAGCTACTTCACAGTATGCGTCGAAAAAAAAATTCATGTTCATTGCATGCATCAAATAATCTTGTATATTCATGTAGGACCTTGGTTGTATTTGTATTCTGCACTTGCAATCAGCAACGCTTATAGCTTCTTCTGAGTTGCTCCAATTCCCATTTCCAAACGTCATTCTGTTCTTTCAGACGCCCACCCGTGGCCCAATCAAGCTCCGTATCAGTTTTTACGGGACTCCCAGGCCACCCTACGCATCCATCTCTCAAGCACTTCTGCACCCATAATATAACTTTGCTCTGGCGGTGCCTATAACTCTTCTCGGCTTCATCTTCCACATACCACAGCAAATTTCTGTATGTTTGTTCTCCGTATTCTCTCAAGATATATGCTCCGCTCAGCCTTCTACACTCCTCAGCAAGCTCTTTGAAGAATCGTGATCTTGCCTCATATCGTTCGCGCTCGGCCTTCTCTTCTGGATCCTCCTTGATTGCAGGCGGCAGACCGGACTCGGATCCAAAGATTAGCGCAGGCTCGTGGTTTTTTGCTGCTCGTTTTAAGACTGGATCGTAAAGTGTGGCCACTTCTTCGATAAGGCCATGCACTTCTGACAATTGGGATGGACCCTGGTTGAGATGTCTTCTGATTGCAGCTCTTTCGCTTTCGCTTGGGGTGTCCCATGGCCCCAATTCAAGATCGAAATGTGGCGGGAATGCATCCCGTATCGCTCGTATCTTTTTTTCGATTGAGTTTAGTGTTGACTCGGAAGAAAGAGATGCGAGCGGGGACATTGATAGCGGCCGTTTCGGCGGGGTTTGCTCTGGTGGATCTGTGGTTCGTGCGTGTCGACGCAGCCTCCTCCACGGAATCTTTATTTTGCGTGCTCTGGACCCAGATTCTGTCATCTAGTCTCAGACAAAGATGATATTTGTTATTATTGTTTGCTTTTTTGGGTGTTTAATGTGTATTGACAAGTGTTGAAGAGGCAAGACCAGAAATATAACAGGATGTCTGCATGATACCTTTACCTTCAGGGAATAACGTTCTACTAACCTGTAGAATCATTTTACAGTCCCGATATTGGTCAGTGGCAATGCAGTAAATTCTATTCGGGGAGCTCAGCAGACCCTGTCACCTGAGTTTATTAAGTGTCACAAATTTGTTTCTTGCTCCAATCATATCACGAGATTATGAACCAGAGTGAATAACGACCCTCAAGCTTTGAACGTCTCATTTAATGAAAATTGATCTAAGTTAGGGTTTAATATCCACATTCCAGAAGACGTATCGAGGAAGAATTTTGGTTGCCTATTTCCTGGGTGTCGATATATGACATGCAATGTAATTTGAGGCGAGTTTTAAGGATATATGCTTTCTAGACCTGGCAATGAATTTTGTCTAAACCGGTTTTTGGTATAGGACTCTAGTGCCCTCAATTCTATTTCAAAGACGGATGTTTCACCTATTCCCACGAAAGCCCACGCACCCAGCCTCTTCGCATCTCCCAATCCAATCCTCGATCATCTCCTGTGATTGCACCTCCTCAAAATCACGCATTTCGTTCTCTTTAGCCTCCCTACGTCTCTCCTCTGCCCATGTACCACATGACTCCTTGACCAGTCTTCGCTTGCCTCTCAAAAGTGCTCTATCGAAAATCGGCTGTGCCCCTGGTGCACGAGCCATTCTGGCTGCAACACTGGTACTAATTTGACGATATTCGGGAACCGAAGGTGTGTTTCCGGCGGGTGTGGGAAAGAAAAGTATGTTGGTGTGGTCCAGTTGTTTAGGTGTTGCGGGACCAGCAGAGTGTCCACCTAGCGAAAGCTGGCTTATGTTGTCGGCTGTGGGATTCATGATTGTGATGAACTCGAGTGGCCTTCGGTTGCGGTGGGATATATGGGCAATTTATGGGTATCGTGGTACGGAAGAAGAGATGTTTTGCAAGTGGGAGTGCTTTGACACTTTGTTACATAAATGACGTCTATTGTTGTGCTTCAAGGCACCGAGTTCTTAATCAGTCGATTGCCGGAGGACATGGCACATTCACTGTCCAGTAGGTCGTAAGTTATTCAGAAGAATGGCATGATCTAACGAGGTTGATGCCTACACCTAATATTCACGGGGATTTGAATGTCTTACATAACTTGAGAAGAAAAAAAAGAAATACTGAGCATATAAATCAGAATGTTCAACTGCGAGTGGAACATTCCACCCGTGGCGTGAAAATGAAACCGCCGTCACAAACATAGAACTTTGTTTCTCGGGTGGGCCAACTTTGCAGAATGTCCAGGAAAAGCATGCATGGACGAAATATGAACTAATCTAAGCGGCAATGCCGACGATACTACCCATTAATGAATATCTAAAATTCTCGGCCTTCATCAAGCACTCTCCAGAACCTTGAAAGATTATCGACCCATCCCTAAATATCCACTATTCAATGTCTCTCAGATTACCACAACCCCATCCCTTCCCAAGCTTTCTGGGTACCACGAAGCCCCCCAGAACCAATAAGCCATTTTTCACGAATGCCTCAATGCATCAAATCTTCAGCACGTTTCCGACCAATGTATCCAGCGACTTCTCCGCGTCCTTCTCCGGTTGACACTTAGGACAATCGCAGTTAAATCCGTAGTTGACCCAAAGTGTCTTTGGCTTACTGGTATACGAAATCGTAATCTCCTGGCCTTTCTTGACATCCATCAGTGTCGTGAAGGTCAATTTGTTGGTATCCTCGTCCCAACAGTAAGTGCAAGTCGAATGAGGGTGACAAGCGTGGTTAAACCTGGACGACTTAAGAAAAATACCGCCGCGGCCATTACCAGTCTCAAATCTGGGAGGATCCTTGTTAGAATGTCCCACAAGATTTGGGTCATTTTCAGGGGCACAAACCGGTTCGTAGTGAATATTGCGGGAACTCTCTGGTCCTCGATTCCGAACCAGCAGGACAGTTTCTTGTACTCTTTTCGTTGCTCATCCGTCAGACCCTCATACTTCCAATAAATCTCGACAGGATCTGCTCTGAAGAGCGGTTCCTCTTGCATAATAACCGTGTCTTTTGGGATGTCCATTATGGCAAATGCACCGAGTCCTCCCTTCGGTGACGTCCGAGCCTCAAAAAAGTCATTGATAGGAGTGGGCTCTTCAACTTGTGATGAGATGGAGTTGAAGGATGAGTTTGGAGATGAGTGAGAGGAAGTTGGCAGAGCAAGCTCTTCGGGAGTTGCAGAGACAGACAGAAGCCATGCCTTTGCTGGCGAAATCAATTTTGGAGATGCCGGAGGCGAGGGGTTGGGCGTTGGTAGCTGAGTGTTTGCAGAAGCTTGGTCATCAATCCTAGTTTCGGGAGGGACCTGTGGGGAGACAGAACGAGTATTTGGCTCCATTCTTGGCTTTGCTTGAGGTCCGTATTTCTGTTTTCAAGGTTAGAAAAGAATGCCTGTCCAGATAATGTGTTGGTGAATAAGAAAAGAGTGAGTCCCCACCTCTTTCCAAGTGCAATCCTTCGAGGCATACCAATCGTCAAAGCTAGTTGCCATGTGTGTTTCGTAATTTTGCCACAAGGTCTGGGACATCTTTAATCTTAGTCTAATATTTCTGAACGGATTTTGCTCCAGACTAATCTTTGCGGTGCTGTGGAAACAGGCGTTGGCCGGAAGGTATGGTGTCCGTTTGAGGGGCAAATGGCAATCGTGATGAGCTTGAGCAAACTGAAATCCAAAGAAACAATAAGAAGAAATTTATACTCACAATAGGACATCGAGAGTGGGGTCGGGCTTCACCAGTTTTGATGGCCAAAATTCACCCGTCGCGAGGAACAAATCTTCATCGACTCTTGAATTGAATGTGTACGAGAGATTGAGGAAGTTGGTAACTTAACACGAGCTCTTTCCTCAATAAAATCCATAAAAATTATACCTCTTGTTAAAGTACAATTCTTAACTAGCATTAGAGATCTGTAACAGTGACTTGACCTTGTGAGCACTCAAATAGACATCTGGAACCCCGAGCAGTTTTGCTTTCAAACGACCTTTAAAGTACAAATACTACAAATAAGCAAATACGAAAGACGATAGTTTTCGATAGAAAACACATGAAAAAGAGCTGAAGATCATCTACTATTATTGCAAAAAGAGGAACGAATCTGACAATTGACGGCGGATGGAATTCAAGATTGGAGCGCCGCAGAAGTCATGCAATGCATCATACGAAGGAAGAAAATAGCCATTTAGAATGCCTGATGAGGTATTTTGCAGCTAGTAACGCAATCCCGCAAGCAACTAGACCATATTTCTGGATATTACAGAATGACTCACTGAATCAGAGACATTCATATTCATGATTTCGGGAAGAAAAATTACTGCTAGAGCAAGCTTGTTTGGGCCAGAAACAAATCATACCTGCCACGTCTTGGCATCAATACCCCTCTGCACAGCAGGGCGCTGGCCAATTCGATCCAACCATTGAAGCAGGTGTGGAAATTGCTTCATATCATTTTCGGTGATGTGGCCCGACATGCGCCAATTTTTAACCCAAGCTCCAGTCCATCAGCCGAAGTCGCGTTCTCCGAGGGGTATCACTTACGCCAAGTCCCGATGTCTGCCACAGAGTATCTTCCTTTTCCATTTCCGGCAAGGTATTCGCGAGGCTCGCCAGTATACTTGCCTGAGAGCTGGATTTCGAGGACACCATAAACTCTCAGAACTTCATTTTTGAATCGGTTCAAAGCGACTGCCTTCCATCAGCATGAGTTGCGTCGAAATTATATTGTTAAAGCTTACGTTCATCTTTATGTGGGGCAGAGCTCGAAAACCAATGAAGTTGGCCTTGGATCGGAGCTCCCTATTGAACATGTCAGCGGGGGCGATGTCCAAAACGTGAGAGTCATACACTGCCATGCCAGAAGAACAGCCACTGTAAACATTGGTTTCGTTCAAGCTCATCCTTGAATCCAAAGGCATCATCTTTGTCAAACTCCTTGAGTAGATAGAGCAGCTCAGCGGATGTCTCCATCACCGGGAAAGGCGGGGTTTTGGTATTGTCGATAATGACAGGAATTCGTCCTAAACGGACTTCATTAGTCCATGGTCTTCTCATTAGTCATTGAAATTACCATTGGGGTTCAGTTTCAAAAACCAGTCTTTCTTTTGCTCATTCGTTCTAATGTTAATGAGGGTACGAGTGTCTTTGAAAATTCAGTCTTCACTGCCTAAATAGCAGCAGAGGATTTCCTTACATTCAGTTCCATACAGTTCCTTTAGCTCCTCAAGCATAATTTGAACTTTCTTGCCATTTGAGGTTGACATGGTAATCAAATGAAGCCCCTGATTTACCCCGCATTAGCGCCCACTTTCTGATGGTGATCACCCAGGCTCCTGACCTTGGCATTTTTGATCTCTGCTGGGGTATCATTGTGGTAGAAGTTGGAGGCCATTGTGAAGAATTGTGTGTTTTAGAATATCGAATTTGTGAGCTTCTGGAACACAACAACGATGATATGAGGTCGCGTTTACTGCATTCCGAGTGCGTCATAGAATTCACTAGCCCCACTAGTCAATTGTGGGGCGTCTGACTTTCTCAGATCGTTTGAACTATTTCAATCTTCAACCGCTTGAGGGAAGTTATATTTAAAATTTTCACTGTTGCAAAGATTTTGAATTTTTTCTGACTCCTAGGAGAGCTTATGGAGGGCCTGTCTCAAGTAGCTCACTTAGAGCTCGGTCAAGAAAAGGGGGTTGAAGGTAATGGGCTGAAGCGAGGTTTATTCTCGTCCATTGAAGGCAGCCTTTTCGACATCGGAATGATTTTCCGGATCATTCTTTCCTTGGATCACGAGTCCCTTCATCGTGCCTTCTCCAACATCAAATACCAAGCTCGCAGCATCGGACCGAATTCAAGCGAGCTCCCGGGAGGGGTAGTTCCACCTTCTTATTTCAACGTCGATTAATCACTATCACTGCAGTGCAACCAGGGAACGCCTGGAAAGCTTGCGCTGCCTCTATACTCGGATATGATTCACGCAAGTTCGTCTAGTGGTTAGGCACGATCAAGCATCCGCCGGAAAGGGCGTCGGTGGCGTTTTCTAAATACCCCGCCATCTTGCCCCGCAATTTTGAGCGAACTATCCTGGCACCATGAACGCGCCAAAGATTGTCAGGAACCTTCCAGGATACAGTAAGTTTGGGAGGGGCACCCATGTAACGTCGTAACGTAAATGTTCTTGGGAATGAAATCACCGGACAGCGATAGCGGGGTTGAGGCGAAGCGGCGGTGGAGAGTGGGGACTTCGTTATAATAAGTAAGTCATGTCCTGCATTGCGTCGAACCTGAGCGTTTCCTACCTCGTTAATTCATCCGGCAAATAATGTATAACTTCAATCGTAAGTCCTTGGCTGGACTTGCTCTTTCTCTGCCTTTTGTACTTGGCTCGGCGGAAAAGCGCGATTTCAATGTGTTCGATTATGTTGATCCATTAATTGGGACCATCAACGGAGGCAAGCACATCTTCAAAGTCTAATTCTCGCTGAGCTGATTTCAATTGTAGGGCACGTGTTTCCTGGTGCAACGCTGCCATTTGGTAGGAGCGACCTGTGATGCAAGACAAGCAGTTTACTAACACTTTAGGAAGGCATGGCAAAGGCGGTCGCAGATGTGAACAACCCAAATGAAAAGCAAGGAGGATTTGCGTCAGACAACAGCGATATCACGGGATTCTCCCACATGCACGATTCTGGAACAGGAGGAGTAAAATCTGCCAGCTTAATGATTAGACATACTCTGACCAAATATGTAGTCACCATCTCTTGGAAATTTCCCAATTTTCCCTCAGACGGGATGTTTGGGAGACGATATCAACAATTGCTATTTCTCTAAGACAGCTCGGGCGTCTCGGCGGATAAATGGCACCGTTCAAGCAAAACCAGGATATTTTGCAGTTAGCTTGAACACCTCAATTCATACGGAAATGACAGTTACAAACCATACTGCACTGTACAGAATAGCCTTCCCTTCAAATGGAACTGCAGCAACCAAGAACGGATCCACTGTTCCATATAGCCCCTTGATCTTGGTGGACTTGACGGACTTGCCAGATTCTAGGACTGACGGCAACATCATAGTCAATCCCACGACAGGCAGAATTTCAGGCACTGGGACATTCAGTCCTTCCTTCGGAATCGGGTCGTATAACTTGTCTTTCTGCGCTGATTTTTCTGGTGCTTCTGTGAGACAGACGGGAGTCTTTCAGAACAATCGGGCTGGATCTGAGGTCAAAACCCTGTCAACCAGGAAAGATGGCGTCAATAATAACCCACCACTCCCGGCAGGGGCTTGGACGCAATTTGAAGCGCCTTCTAATAATCAAATATTGGCTCGAGTCGGAGTTTCGTTCATTAGTCCCGAGCAAGCTTGCCGGAGTGCAGAAACAGAAATTCCGGACTTTGGATTCGACAAAGTTCGAAGCGCCGCAGAAGAAGTGTGGAGGAAAAAGCTTTCGGTGGTCGAAGTGGATTCTACCGGAGTCAGTGACGAACTTCAAACTGTTTTCTGGTCCGGAATGTATCGCGCAATGATCTCCCCGCAGGACTATACGGGCGAAAACTATTTGTGGAAGTCAACGGAGCCGTATTATGATTCGTACTATTGTATCTGGGACTCATTCAGAAGCATTCATCCCTTGATCACTCTACTCGATCCAAATAGCCAAACACTGATGGTGAGGAGTTTGATTGATATCTATCGGCACGAAGGTGAGTGTTCAATTTTTGGATTGCACCGGATCAGCTCGCTAATATCCTTTAGGCAAACTCCCTGACTGTCGAATGTCACTTTGCAAAGGCTTTACTCAAGGTGGCTCGAATGCGGATATTGTCCTAGCAGATTCGTATGTGAAAAATATCACGGAAGGAGTTGATTGGGAGACAGGCTACAAGGCCTTGATTGCCGATGCTGAAGGTATTTTTCAGCTAATTGATAATTGAAAACTTACGAACTGATTGGTCCCTTCTAGATGAACCCCTCGACTGGGCAGTTGAAGGTCGCGGTGGTCTCACGAGTTGGAAAAATCTGGGCTACATTCCTACCGACGACTGGGATCCTTACGGTTCTGGGCCTTTCACTCGCTCCATCTCCCGAACGGTAGAGTATGCCTACAATGACTTCTGCATCGCGGAAGTTGCCAAAGGG
>Ga0247778_1000841_pt1 | contig 22510 bp, 18 predicted proteins | sample UWRJL049202B5_FD_179939 | JGI IMG/M metagenome (GOLD analysis project Ga0247778, IMG submission 179939) | Plant litter microbial communities from Arlington Agricultural Research Station in Wisconsin, United States - UWRJ-L049-202B-5 | ecosystem: Environmental > Terrestrial > Plant litter >... | reverse complement strand
GTGTGGATATGGGCAAGCTGTAAGCAAATTCCCGGCGCATTTTATGTTCATTTTCGTACACTTCGCGAGTTTTAATACCTCTTTTGGTAGTCTCAGAACTCCTGAGACATTTAAGAAAGGGTTGAAAATTTGTGAAGAGCCTGGCTATTTCTTAATTAGGCAATGCTGACTCTGAAAACTTGCGGTGGTGCGGTTAAGAGAGGTTGTGTTGATAGAGGGGAGGAAAAGATTGATAAGGGATGAACGGGGAGTCGCGAATGTATTATGGTAATTTTGGGACTTCAGTGTATGATGAACACATTTGTAATATTTTCGGGTCAAAAGTGGAAGAAAGATGTAATTCTATAAGTGAAAATTGTACATCAGTCAGCTTTTAATTCATGAATATAATGTCGCAGTGAGGTGTATGGTAGCGCACGCACGACGCACCTCACTCCGCATAAACGCTTAAAAAGCAGTCCTCGTATATAAAAACTGCTATTTATTGTAGTAGTGGAAAAGGGGGTGTGGCACGTGGTTCGCAGACACGTGACCACATGCATATAAAGCTTCTTCTGTAGCCTAGGCACTTAATTCTTTAGTCAATTCTACACCAATTGAACTCCCTCCATTTATGGTTGTATATCTGCCCTTACATTATTTATCTAGTTTTTGTAGATTTTAATATATTTTTATAAATCCTAGAATTTATATGATAATTATGAGTCTAGCGAATTATTTTTTTTATATAATTTATATAAAAAATTAAATATTTTAATATTTTAATTTTTAATTTTTACAAATAAAATAATAATTTTTGATTATTTTTATAGATTTTATAAATTTAATAGCAAACTCAAAAATAAATTAACTAAATTCATCAGGACCCCCACAAAGTGTCACAGGGCACACAATATGCGTAGTAACTTAGAATATTGAGTGCAGAACTAACTAAGGGTGTGGGAGGAGGCCTCCTTAAATACAGGACTAGCGCTACTAGGTCGAGGTGAATCATATGTGTAATACGAGTCACGTGGGCGCCGTGACACAAAGTATCGGATTAGTGGGATTCTCGGCTAATCCTAGGATTATGTCAGAATCCTAATAGATTTCCATCCTCGTTGGGATTGGTATAATTAGTTAAGATTCTTAGAATTAACAATTTTTGTTCAAATTAATAATTTTTTTTTAGATTTTTAGAATTAACAAATATTTTATATACCCAAATATCCACTTATATTAAATTTAGATATAAAAATACTAGATCTTGCACGATCGGTTTTTTATTATATAACTAATATTGAATATCGATATTTATTAAATCCAAATTTCAATAATATTATATATAATATATTAAATAATATTTTATATATATAGTACAAATATATACATATATAAATTTTTAAAAAAAATTCGATATAATTAAAAATATTTATATTAGCGTAAATAATTATAATATAAGGATTTAAACGAATCTATTATATAGTCCGTATATCAATTAAAAAATTTAAAAAAAATTTAAAAAATTTAAAATTAAATTTTATTATTATTAATAAAAAGTTTCTATTTATAGAAACTAATTATTAATATTATTAAAACTAGCAAAAAAAGTTGCTAATCTAATCCTAATTGGGTCAGATTTTTAAAAAAATTAAAATTCTTAAATGAGAATTGTTAATCCTATTAATCTGGTCAGATTCTCGACTAATCGCGGGAAATCCGCGAATCTGCTAAGTCGATTTTTTCCGAAAAATGTGAAGGTGCTGATGTTCAATAATAGTTAATATTCAAATATAAGTTTTTTTTTTAAATATTTATTATAGACGAATTTTTTAATTTCAAAAAAATAAATAAATAGTTTTAGGGGGAAAATCTTTAATAAAATATAATAAATAGATTAAAAAAAATCTATAACAATCAATTTATTGAAAATTTAATTTTAAATTTTCAATTAAATATTTCAATAACTATTTTATTGTTATATACAAAACTAATCTATTTAAATCCGAATATTCTAAAATAATTCAATTTTTTTAAATTTAATAATATTAAACAAAAATATTCTGCTAATAACAAAAAATATATAAAATTTTATAAATAATAAATTAAAAATTTTGAATATTTAAATTAATCAATTTATTAATTTTAGAATTTTTAATATTATATAACTGAGTACCGCGGTTTAGGCCGCTGAACTCGGCTGTTTTAGTCGCTGTTTTACGCAGCGAGTTTTGGTGCAAACACGTGATTTTAGTCCGGCAGCTTTTGCTCGGACGGAGAGGCTGGCTAAGCTACACATGATCATAAAATGATGTAAGCGCTCTAAGGAGGTGAAATTCGTATTGGAAGGCAAGTCTTGATTATTCTAAGATCTACGAGAAGCATGATGTTTTATCGCACCAAGGCTCTAAGCCGCTAAAGGCCTAATCAATCCCGTGACCCAACTTCCCTCTCCACAGTGCGTCTCACATCTCAGCCTAAGCTTTCACTTTCTACGGCTACCAATACTGAACATCTACAACTTCCAACTAAGCATTGCTATCTATAAAGTAATCAAGCTATGACATATAGAACCTTCGTTGTCCGAGATCTCCTAGACCATAAGGATTACGAGCCTTAGGCTGTAGCTGTGCACGTGGTTGTATCACCACCTCCTCGTTTCGAGCATCCCCGATCCGCATCCTCATGCTGATGCCTGAAGGTGGTTAGAGCGTGGCTGAATGAAATATCGATATCACTCTAGGCAGCCACTTGGACATCAACATAATATCGCCACCATGAAGTCATTTTCTCCAACTAACTAAATTCTCCTGTGATTCACCTATAATAATTTGTAGTGTCCCTGCACTCGCAATATACAGAACATCCTATGTTATAAGCAGCATGGCAGAAGTTCTTGGGTTGATTGCTAGTAGCGTCGCGGTTACGCAGCTTGCCAGTGCTATTCTTACTAGTGGGATCAAGATCAAGCAATTGCTCGACGACGTGAAAGATGTTCCTGAGAATTTAATTCATCTTATGGATCATATTGACACTTTTGCCTTAGTACTCTTAGCTGCTAAGGATGAGCACGGAGAGGCTACTTCCCACAATATCGTCTCCTGCAGCGATACATCTGTCCAGAAAAGCTTGCAGATTTGCCAGAAGGCGTTAGATCACCTGACGGGTTTATCGAAGGATTTGGAGGGAAAGATTCGATCTTCACACACGCTGAAAAGAAGGGTTGCAAAAGTGAAAGTTGTGCTGAGAAAAGATTTTATTGTCAAATGTGAGAGACGTTTAGACACGTCTCTTCAACTACTCTCACTCTCTCAGCAAATATATATGATGTAAGTTCTTATTTACCATTTCAAAAGAGCTACCATTGGAGGGGGGACCGAATTAGGAGAGATGATATTAATGAAATTGTGATAGGAGCCTGCAAAGAGCACAAAATAATATAATCATATCACGACTATCAACCATGATTCGGTCGGAAATCCCTACTCCCCAGCTTGACCAAAGTGAGGGTAACAATCGACATGTCGTGGTAAACGAAAATATGATACACCGAACGCTGCTTGCAACAGCGAATTCAAGCCTACACTATATTGATTCTGATGCTTCGGAAAATATCATTACTCCAACAAAACCAACTCCAACACACACAAGAAGTTTCTCCGGCTCTTGCGCAGGTCATTCCTCGTTTTGGCCATACGCGAAACAAAAGCCCACCTTCAAGCTCGGATTAGCGTCTGTTACTGGACTGTTTGAAATTGACATATTACAAGATCCCAAGGTTCTCCACGCCCCTGGCGATACTCAAGGAAAGGACTCACTAGCTGTGATATTTCCAGCAAGCTGTAAAGTCACCCCTAGATTCCAGGCACGACTTCATATACCTCGTTGGCTATCACATAAAGTTGGGGAATGCACTATCCTCCAGTCAACATGGGGCTGGACTTATCATTTTCAAACTTATAATATCATCGACTACGGAGGAGAAGCCTTTCATTTGATATATGGAAAGCACCAAACATATCAGCAAAAAGAGGAAAATATTCAAAATGCTCTCAAGAACAAGCAAATGTCTATTTACGACCAATTTTCAAATGGATGGACTCTGCTTCATGTAGGTTTCCTCCCTTAATACGGGCCAACGCTAACTTCAAGGAGCTATGTGCGATCGTTGAGCCTCAGATGTGTTTGTTTCTACTTGATCAAGGGGCAGATATCGACATGGTTGACTCAGAGTATCTATGCCTTGCGTTTACGAGCTCCATAGCAACAATCTTCTGACTTGTTCGTAGTGGATTAAAGCCTTTCGCATATATCGACACGTTACATCCACACTCTACCACTCCTACGTCTCGCATTCAAATGTTTCGACGGCTTCGTCCTTCATCTGAGCTAGACGAAGAACACAAAATACAGGTACTCACACTATTCGAGTCACGAGAATCATGGCTGTACATTCAAAAAGAAGCATGGCCAGACTACTACCAGCCTTCAAATGCAGGTTCTCGCCTGAAAGTTGTCGAAAATATGATTTGGCGGACTTCTCGAGAGCGTGCGCCAGAAACTATTAGGCTTGCTCTTTTTGGAGATGGCGTTCCAGCGTCTTGCGACTTGAATTCTTCAGAAGCTCTTGAAACCTCACGAATATTAAGTAATATTCTAAGTCATTTAGCATCAGAATATGGAAGGTTGAGAGCTCGACCGAAAGGCACTCGGGCCAACAAGAATCTAGAGGACGTACAAGCTCTACAAAATCTTGTGAGGGATATCATCGTCACTTACGGGCTTCATCGTCAATCACACTTGGCAGGACCACGTCAAGGCTATTTGAAGGAATCACAGCTTGTAGCCCTGCTTGCAGGTTTCCACCACTGCTTTGTAGAAACTTCCACAATCAAGGTCTTTTGGTCCAAGGTGTGGGGTGAGGCTATACTGCCTTGGTTAGAGTTTCTTGAAGTTTGTGGCATTGACCTTGTTGAGTATGGTCAATATCAAAAGATTGAGCTGAGGCAGGACAAGTTTGAGAGTATCTATAGGGAGGGGGACTTGAAACTATATCACCAGGAGCGACCAGTCAAAGCTCACTTGACGAGCTTCAAGTATGGACCAAGCCCAATGGATTGGCACTTCTGGTGGTCGGAGCCTACAGATATATTTGCTGGCCAGTTTTGGTACCTTGTGGAGAGTTGGCTATCGGAAGAAGTAGAATTATGGATGCCGGGGGCTTGGGTAGTGTAAATGAGACATATACCTAGCCAGCTGTGGTATCCTAAGACAAGCAAGTTCCTAAGTGCCTGCGAAATTTTGAATTTGGCTGCATCCGCAAGCTAAAACCGTTAGGTTAAGCACTCACTGGGCGTGGAACTTCGGAGCTATAGTAATACTTAATAACCTTATTCCAGGAACCTTGGTCAATACTAGAAGTGCCGCATAAAAAGATTCGAGATTAGAAACGACAGCAGACTTGTAGACGCACGAGTTTGAAATATGCAAAGCTGATACAGGCGCTGGGTGACATCACGGTGTAGCAAGCTCGACCTCACCAAATCGATTCATAACTTCCGTCGATCAGAACATCTACATTTACAAGTTTCAAGTCGGCTCCCTCATCTCGAGTACTGGCGCCCGCGCTTCTTCCCGCGCTTCTCCGATTTAAGTTCGCCGCCCGGTGCCGGGCTGGATGGAGCAGAGGAACTGAGACCTCGATAGGCTGTTGAAGTAGAGCAGCGCTCGTCATTGATCGGAGATGTTAGTTGTCGGAGATTGACCTTAGATTGTGCTTCGTTCAAGAGATGAGGAGACTCTACTCGAAACATATTCCATTAGCGACCTCTTCCGCAAGTTTTTCTATACTAGGATTCTCTTTAATTAGATACTCAACTTTAAGCTCAACGAGTGGCATAATTCTTAGTTGATCTTCAGTGATCCAGGTAGGGAAGTCATCAACCAGGTCTCGAAACTTTTCCTGCCTTTGTTACGCCGGCTATAGCGCATCTGGTAAATTCGCACGTAGATTTCTACCCGCAGGACCAAGTCTCGAGAGATTTGTTCGCCAGGCGGCCGTAGCATTGACATCTGCTAAATGTCGTCGTTGGCCCAGGAAACATACCGGTTTGGATGCTCACCCCATACGAGTCGATATTGGGTTGTCTTTGCCTGGCGTCCCGCAAACTACCGAATGCGGATTCTACGAAGTCGAAACCGGTGCTCGTCAATCTGGTAAATCTCGGGTTGCGCGACTAGCAGAGGCTCGATAGTTTCTTTGTCTTCAGGGTCGTCCGCGTCGACTCCAACCAGATCCTGCTGATCACCCACAGCCGGCTGCCCGAGCTGTTCCTTCTGTGCTGCAAGCTCCTCTTACTGCTGCATTGCCACGCCTCCCATTTCTCCCACCACCTCAGCCTCCTGCTGTTCCTCCTCCCCAAGACCCAGAGCTGGGGTGTCATATCGAGAAGCATCTCGCGACTCTGGTCTGCTACCGGTGATTTCAATGGGTTCTCGACTTTGGCTCTCGTCCGGTGGCGCCTCGACCGAGCGAGGACGTGAGGGGCCTAATGCACTGATACGCCTAGTATCGAAATTACCAGAAGTGCTTTCGGCCTCATCCCCAGCACTTGCTTCATCCGACTCGTCATCATCAAGGATTATGGGTTAATCTGCATGTCATTAACGGACCGTTTCTCCGCATGAAGGAGAGCCGGTGCGCCTTGACGTTCATCCAGCCCTGATTTGTCCTGTCGACTTATATTCCAGCTTGTTTATGAGCTGATTGTAAGAGATACTGAAGGGTCCGTTCGGTTTTCGAAGTTTCAATTGAAATCTTCGGACGGGGAGCAATTTGAAAAAAACCCTTCTAGAGATGGAAGATCGCCGTCTGATTCATTATCATTATCATTATCAGCAACAACGCGTTTCTAATTTAGATTAGATAGATCAGAATGATTCATACGGGGTGGTATTTTCCCATATACCTTCAGTTTTTGTTGTTATATGTCTATATATTTTCTGGCTGTTCAAAAGTAAAAAGATTAATCGGCTGGTTTTAGCAAGCCAAATAATATCTGTGCTACAGAATGGCAGATTTGATAAAGGAACTACAAACTGAAAAAATCTCATGCTCTTAAAGGCAGCTATCATGAAACAAAATGGTCAGAGAGAAAACTAATTTGAAAATATTTGAATTATTTAGTGACGGAAATTGAGCGGCTTAAATGATAATTAATAGGCGCCTGCCTGTCGGAATTAGACCGGTCTCGTTTACATACCAGCTTTGCCGCTCGCAACGGCCGTAGGCTGTCCTGTAATCAAATGATCTGGTTCTGCGCATGAAATCTCCAACCCTCTAGGCTCCTGTAAGGACTCGTTCATTATGCAAATCCCTACTCTTCCTCGGCTTCACTGAAGATCGAGAATCGGCCTGTGATCAGTCCAATCTGGCTCGAAATTCAATCCAATACCTATCCTGTGGAATATACTGCCATCTCCGAACGACCTTCCATTTGCAGAATTGAGACTCCGCGACAAAGCTTGTGCCGTACCCATTCTGGTTCAACCTTCTAATGTATAACGGCCGCGGATCGAGCTCCTTCCGAGGTCGTATGATTTACCTCCCCGCCATCTTCCACGTCAACATGCCCGCTCGTGACTCATTCTCCTACGCCAGCGTTTCGTATTTGGTCCATAGGATGCTCAGCAGAAGCTTCGATGCTGCCATTGTCATACAGATTGTAGTTTGCCACAGCTATATTTGGCAGAAATCGGTTCTTCTTGTGACAGATCAGCCCAGATCAAGGCGTAGAACGTATTTTGTCGTTTCCACGGCGTAAGGGAGCTTACCGAGATTCTTCCCTGGATGCGTCAGATCACAGCGTAGCTAGGCATAAAGTCAGCTATGTCGTCGTGAGGCATTTCTCGAATTTGCCAGGTCGCATGTCGCAAGAGTACTGGCAGGGCAAGCCAGCACCGCCATCGTCTACAGCGAGGCATTGTCGTGACGACTGTGATAGTACGACAGCGAGGGGATGGGGCTAAACCGATGCTCATGCTCGTATCTTGACCAACCTAGCTGACTCCAGAGGAATGATTGCCCATCACAAACACTCGAGAGCATCGAATCCAGAGTGTGAAATGAGGGTTCTAGCTTCAAACCGGCTGGGACCAACCGTCGTTCTTGGCTGCGGCGAGGCCGACAAAAGTCGTTCAGAGTGGGTTTCTGTAGGTAGGGATGGATGGCGCATGATAAGATTGACCGACCGAGCGGGGAGGTATTAGGAAAGGATTAAAGAGGAAGATAATCGAGCAGCGGGGGAGCACAAGTTTTATAAATATTGAAAACGGCGGCTGGACCGTACACGCATCTTGCCTGAAGCGGGCGGACGCTATTCCTGGGAGGGCAAACCGTATTACTGAGATGATATTAATAAATTTAAATTTTATTTTAATAAATATTAAAAATAATCCCAATTATTTAAATTTTATTTTAAATAATATATTATTATAATAATATATTATTATAATAATAATAATTTAAATTAAATTAAATATTAAATAGTTTTTTATTAATATATTTTTTATTATTAAAAAATAGTTTATTATTTTATATATATTATTGTAAGGACGTATACAACCATCATATGGAGGGAGAGCAATGTAGTGGTGGATCAGGTGACTGGTTCGCGTCAGGTGATCTGCCTGAGTTCTACCTCTAGTATTTAAGTGCAAAATTCCTCCTTAGGTAGAAAAATAACGAATACAAGATTTCTTCTCCTCACTATTAGGTGACAACCACTATTTGAAGGGATGTGGTATACTCTTCTTTTGTTTTGGCCTCTTCAGCAATAGGATAAATATTGTCTAAAGAAGCAAGTGCCTAGCTACAGGAAACGCCTTTATATGCATGTGGTCACGTGTCTGCGAACCACGTGCCACCCCTTTTCCACCACTTGTTGTACAGCCAATTGGAGTGCAGTTTTGGGGTACAAGAATCTAGCAGGTGCATTTACGGATGCCCCACAATCTAACAGCAGCTGCACGAGGCGATATGCTTGAACTTGGTGTCTCTGAGCTAGAACGAGCTGTAACGGAGTGCCCGTGTATTTGCGCTCCGGTGGGTTAGGGTCTGCACCAGCCCTCAGCAGAACCTCTGCGATTTGTGCCGCGTTCAAATGTGGCGTGTCATAATCCTCGTCCATGAATTCCAGTGTAAGCTCTAGCGGTGTTACTGTATCCTCAAGATTCTGGTAACTGCGACAAGGTGTATTGACATCCGCACCAGCCTCCACTAGAAGATGAACCATCCCAAGATCATCAGCGACTATCGCTTCTTGTAAGATTGTGCTCTGATCCGAAAATGGCTTGTTGACATCTATGTCTGGCCGAAGTATCTCCCGCGATCTGTCAATACATCCATCCCTGATCGATTGACGAAGTTGACCTCTCAGGAGACACGGATTGGTGTAATTTTTTATCGCACCGGCAGCCAACAATATTTGAATCGCGTCCGTACCGCCATTTTCTGCTGCAATTTGAATGGCAGTACTCCTATGCTCATTCTTGGCACATGTGTTTGGATCCGCATAATGAGCAAGTAGTAATCGAACCATTTCAATCTTGCCACTCTTTACTGCCCAATGAAGTGCACTCATTTCGTAGCAGGGCGCATTTACTCTAGCACCCGAGTGTAACAAGAGCTTAGCTAGCTTGACATCTCCACTCGCTGCTGCCACTTGAAGCGGAGTCGCTCAATGGGATGCGCCTTGCTCCCATGGACAGCTTGGAGCGTTAACTCTCGCCCCTTTATCTAACAAGAGCTTTATAAGCCCGACGTTTCCCGTTTCAACTGCTGCTCTGAGTGGTGTCCTTTCTCCATCATGCTCAGTTTCTTCAGCCAAGTTGACATCTGCGCCTTCCTTGATCAAGAACTCAGCCAACCCAAAGTTGCAATTCACCACTGCATTACCAAGAGCGGTTGAAAGGAATCCGTCCCAATCGTATAATTCATTTACATCTACGCCGACCTGTAAGAGAACTTGAGTGGTTTCTACACTTTTGGCGCGATGAAGTGCGCCGGTGAACAGAGTGACATTGACTCCTCCTTTTAGAAAAAGTCGGGTAAGTTTAACATCGTTCTTTGCAAGAGCGTCTTTCAAGATCTGCAGGGAAGATTGTAAAAATTCTGAAAAATCGATTTCAGTTTCAAGTAAAGCCCTCGCAACCTGCAAATGGCCGTTCCGTAAGGCACATTTAAAGATCTCGTGTATAAAGGCCTGGGCTGTCGGCGATTTGCTGGAAACCAGAGCATCTAAGCGTAGCTGATTCCCTCCGTCAATAAGCCACTGAAGTACAGCTTTCGTTTGATGAGACTCAAGCATAGTGTTCGACGAGAGATAGACAGCTAATTCCAAAAAATGGAGAACAGTATTGTCATGAGAGGAACAGGATAGCATTTCCCACTTTTGTTGGAACTCTTCTGTAGATAATTCCGGAACATCAACTTCCAGTCTGGGAAGAAGGCTCTTCATTAGCTTAAAGTGATCCACATCTGACGATTTTGGTGTTGCCGGGCCGAAAAAGGAACGCATCACTTCTAAAGAGGATTCGGCTAGTGGTTGTATCGCGCTAGCATACGCTGATACGTCGTCACAGGGAGTTTCGAAGCCGATGCCCCAATCAGATCCATAGGGAAATATCTGTTCCTGTACGTCTCTCCAGAAATCTGGAGATTGACTAGCAGGAAACGCATCAGTTGGGCTAGGCTTAGCTGCTACCAAAGATTAGATCCTGAAGATAATCGAAGAGCATGCATAACATACTTTGAAACCGAAAAAATCCGTCAAACTGGATCCATGGAAGATTGTTAAGTCTGATAGTGCCGAGGGAAATTGTCGCAGGTGTGCACGAGAATAGAGTCCTATCGTTGTCACACGAAAACCCAAGACTAAGGAATTAAACTCCCATACACAAGAATTTCTCTCTTTTGAGTTAGGATCTAAAGATTAAGGCTCCCTTCAAAATCGCCGGAGTTTATTTATACACTCGTATCTTGATGCCACTCGCTTCTGGGTTTTTGAAATGGAAAAATCAATCACTGCAACCAACAAACTAACGAGCTCAGGAAATGAAGATATGATCATTCTGATCACCAGCGTCTAAACTTTATTTGACGTTTCATTTTCTTCGAAATCGTGGTGGTATTAATCAAAGCACCGTTGCCCAAAAAAAACACGAAATCACTGGGAAGAACTACACCCATCTGATCTGATGGGACTGCCGACTCGACTCATTCTTTTATACGAAATGAAAGATAATGTCGCGAGTGTTGGCTGGGATTCCTACAAAATGAACGAACGAGCAAGCGAACGAACGAACGGACGAGGTGCTTGACAGCAACCACACTGACCACAACCATTTTATACATGAGTATTTACTCGATTGTAGAAGCAAGAGGGACTAGGAGCATACAGAAACGTTCTCTTTAAGAAATTTATCTCCCACAGAATCAGCAAGGATTTTGTCGTTCTCACTTTGCTGTACTTTTGTATGAATGAGATTCAGAAACGATAGGGCAGTGTTTTATTATATACTTCAGCTTCGATGCGGAATAGGTGTATAAATTTAATGTGAGAGGCGTGGCAATAAGATTCACTTAGTATCAGAGTTGATTGGCGTAATTTTGGTTTCAGAGTAGTATTTATAACAATATTCTCGCAGGAAAGATCGCCGCATGATTGACAACGAGGGCTTGCATTCGACGATATTCGCGGTGGAGTGGAGAGGGAGCACACAGAAAAACTCACTGGAGTCTAAGTTTTGAGCATCATGGGCAGAATTATGGTCCAATCTGTATCTACATTTCTCCTGTCTCAAATAGAAACGCATTAAGTTGACGCTTAACAGCGGTTTGGGTTTTGACGACAGTTCTAGTGACCTCAATTTGCAACCCCCTTAAAGTACATGAAAATCATCATTTAATAGTCCCCAACAAACCTTACACTGGAAAGGTTAGAGTGGTTGAAGAAAGCTAGGGTAGAAGCCATGCGAATGTTTGAAGCGGATTTTGTCCGTTGTCTAGATTTCGAGTCTGCGGAATAAGCGTGGGAAATTTATCCTCATCTTCCTTAGAGGTGCAGAGCAAAAGGTAACGGAAAGGTCAGGCAAGCTTGTGAGAGTTCTGAGACGAGATAGTATAGTTACTTACAGAGAATGATTGCAAATATCCGTTTATATACCTCATTTTCATTCGAGGGATGCGGTGCGACTGTTCAATACAGAGATGTGCAAACATCACGCGGAAAGAAAGTGGTACAGACCTTCCCTCCAAAAAGCCGTAGGCTTGTCATGATTTGATGGGAATAATTCTACTTTGAACGCAAAACGCTATTCGCCTGGAACAGAAACAGTAAATGAAATGGCAGCAATGACCCTCGTATTCTTCTGCCCTTTTCATCATTTCGTCTGCTGCTTCCGACTCTGCAATTTAGGAAATGTAACTTTTCCGGAGTACGGAATCTCACTACGAGAATAAATAAATGTTGACAGAACAAGCGCCATCTAAGGCTAGTAATCTTCTTAGTGTTTCTAATTACACTGCAACACCGTTCAAGCCGACTCTTAAAAGCAACGAATTCTTTATTTCCTCAGCACGAGAAATTAGTTCTTCAACGTCCCAGTTGACCCATACCATTGCACCTCTCAGAAACTTCGCTTCCGAAGACGCAAGCCACACTAGAAATTGGGCGGGAAGTGTTTCTGTACCGAATCAGCAGAGTCCATAGCTGCATTACCTTACACCTGATTATAGAAGAAAACATGTTGCCATAACATTGCCATAATCTTATGTGGAACAGGTGACATACCTTCGTCCAACCCCTCTACGTCGCTGTCAGCGTTGATTTCCGTGTCGACAACCCCTGGATGCACATTCACAACGTGGAGCTCAGGATGCTCGGCCGCAATATATTCGAACATCTTGGTACTGGCCAACTTGGTAATGGCGTATGAAAATACGTTCTCCGCTGGCGGCACCGGTGCCAAGTGTGCGAAACAAGTGGAGATATTGAAGAGCTTGGCTCCTGGCGCTGCCAAAGGAAGGAAAGCTTGCACAGCGTTGAATGACCCCATAACGTTGACCTCAAATCCACGTCGCAACTCGTTCTCGTCGTAGCCTGCCACACTTCCAAAGCTGGTTAGAATTCCAGCGTTAGAGACAAAAATATCGATCTTGCCCACCTGGGCCACAATGAGTTTCAGAGCTCCGTCAATAGATGTGCGTTTAGTGACGTCGGCAGTTTCGAATAGGACGCGAGTTGCAGGCCCAGCTGCGGTTATTGCTGATGCAGAAGTCTGAAGTCGATCGAGACGGCGACCAAGGATGGCCACAGATGCGGCACCCGCCTGGGCAAATGCAATGGCAGTGGCTCTGCCGATACCAGTACCCCCGCCTGTCACAACAACATTCTTGCCAGCTGCTGAGAGCTCCGGTCGTGCAGGTGATATAAATGGGTATGGCTTATCGTGCCAAGTCTCGGTGAAAGAGGTCCATCCGAAAGGCGGCATTTTGTAGTTGCAAGATACCCGGTTGTCACAACTTGAAGGTATGGGGTGCTTTAGACTTGGGCTAATTGTAATGGTTGAAAGATAAAAGCAGGATATCTATGAGATTGATAAGTAGAGGTGAGCTTGTAACCTTTTAAACTTTCCGTAATACATTAGGACTAAGAACTTTTGCGCTTCCACGTCACAGCTTCCGCGGAATCTGAGATTGTCAGCTCTTAGTATCGCTTGCAATGGCGCAAATTCTTAGAATGCTTCCGCGGAAGCTGTCGTAAATCGTTTTGGAATATCAAATTAGCCAGGAAGCTTCTCAAATGTCATCAAGTTGGGTTTGGTTTGTCAGCGATATACTCCGCGGAGGACCGAAGTCATTATAGAATCACAACGGATTGCTGAACCTCGAGTTAAAATATATGAGTGAGCGGATACGCTGCTCCAGAGCACCAGGCTACATTTATCTCAGCTTCGGATCGATCCGCCAATGTACAAAGGCCCCAAGACCGTCACCGGCTCCATCAGCCCATATACATGCTCGGCCCCGTTCTCTACAAAGTAGAATGGCAAAGACCCCTCGCTTAACAACTGGCCAGTTGCCACTCCATCATTACGCTGTCCTTGTTGTATTGTCATGCGATCGTACCGCACAAGCTCTTTGCATGCCTCCCCGATCTTTCTAAAAGGCTCGCTGGATGTGCGCAGTAACATTTCCTCTACCTGCAAAAGCGCCATGTCCGCTAGATGCCTATCAAGCTCTATGCACTCATGACTTGGCTGGCACATGTTGTTCGCCGTTAGACATACCAAACCCGATATATGCGCGCACGCAGTCATCCTGTACGACCTCTCGTCAGCCCCAGTTGAAAGAAAACAGAAAAGTTGAAATAATTATAAGTACCAGATGAATGCCGCATCTCTCCCTTCTATGGCCATAGAAAATCTCAGGAACTCCCTCGATTCATTCACGAGTGTTTCCCAACCTTCAGGAAGTGGAGCTACCAGTGGCACTGGCATTGCTGCATTTCCATTGGTGGCTCTAGACCCATAGTCTTGCAACTTTTCCATCCAACGTGCGTCCCAAGAGTGAGCCAGACTCACCAGGCTCAGGCACGACAGACGAGTCGCGTACAGGATGCCGAAGTATCTCAACATGTCAGGGGAGCAAGCCTGTGATAAAGCATCAATTGTGAAAGCTTGCGGCACATGAGATGTCCATTCGTCCAACATGTGACGGATCCGTGTCATATTGCTGGCTCTAGTTTCAGGGCTCGTTTGCGCGCGTACCGAATACAAGCAGTCATATAGACTTCCCTGAATCTGGGCCAAATGCACTCGAGCGCGGAAGAAGTTCAATTTAAAACGACCATCCGCACTCACAACAAATCCTGCCCCATCCTCATCGGGCTCTTCCGGCGGCAAATCTAGATCAATGTCGTTGTCTTGTTGGAGGGGTGCTTGTTTGATTCGCATACTAATATCCCTATCAAGAATATATACTATCCAAAATACACGATTCCGCTGCAGGACGTCTGAATCATTCAGGTGCTCGGAGCTCCTGCAACTTTGAAGTCTAAGACTGTGCGCTAGGCGTAGAGCAGTAGCCACCAGCATCGTAGGCGGTCCGATGTCTTGGGCCCCTAGATATAAAATCACTAGCCCCGCTAGCACTTGAACGTTGATGAGGCTAACATCACACATAGTTACCTCGGTTAATACCGACTGTGCCTTATTGAGGTACTCGGCGGTGGTCCTAGTGGAAAACATATCTATTGGATTGTTTCCACGATACGCAAGCGCGAGGACCACATTAATGGCAGCCCAAGTGGCGCAGTCTCTCTGATCTGGATACCAATACCAACTTTGTACGGATTTTCTCAATGTTCTCGGATGAAAGAGCGGAAGGACAGAGTTGAATGTTCTTAGATATTTCTCGATTGCTGGCAAGACCTCCGAAAGTGGTGGCAATTCCATGGACTTGTGGTGGCGTGTATCGAATAACTTATCTTCGTCTCCAGGAAGGCTTCGTACCGGCGACAAGGAGATTGGACAGACGCTTCGTTCTGGTACTACGCCTTCAAGCTTGCTGATATTCTGCAGTGCCTCGTTGAGGCGAGACTCGAGGTGCTCCACTCGAGACTTTAAATGGCCCTCTTCTTCGCTGGATCCCTGCTTCCGTGCTGATGATTTTCGACGAGCAGCTGTATGAGTGCATTCACACTTGTAGATCACACAGTGAGAACAAGTAGGCTTTTGACCATCGCATTTAATTCTTTTGTTATAGCAGAGGTCACACGCCTGAGGAATCAGGAATCCCGTCAGCATGGAATAATCACTAGATAGAGTATACTGAAAGCAGGAACGTACTTTTCTTGGAGCGCTTTTTTTCATCATAATTACTTGAGGCTCAGATTGTTCGTCACAATTCTTGTCAAATCGTACCATATAGTTATTTATCTCGGAGACCCTAATATCAAAGTCCGGTTCCGCGGAACCTGGGCTGACAAATGTAGATATACGGACTTTAGAGGTCAATTCGGAGATAAGATAGTATTAATTTCAAAAGATACAGTAAGTGGTACCCATGTCTAACGCAACCTCTGAACTTATATTGTTCAAATAACATATGAAAAAAGCATGATCTCCAGCGAGGCGCATATCCTCCAGAACTGACAAAGTTGATGGCAGGAGTTAGAGACAGGAGTATGAATTTTGCGAATGTCAACTGGGCCACAATAATATTCAGAGCTCCATCAATAGATGAAGGTTTGGTAGGTAACGTTGGCAGTTTTTAATAGTACTCGAGTTCTAGTCCATGCTTAGAACCTGTATTTAGTCTCCTATATACTACAAGCTCTCAATTTCTCTAAAAGATCAAGCTCTAGGTCTATACAGCGATCCTCTTCACTCTCCTCTGCGCCATCTTCCGTGGTTCCCATGTCAGTCCCTGCAGCTAGACACGCTCTCACGACTTCCACAAATGATCTTCCCATTGCAAATGTCAATAGCTCTTCAATACTGCCCGTATCGGTATCCATGAGTAATCTATTCTTGGCTCTATTCACCTCCGCCATCTCTGCCTTTCCTTCGTACGTTAGATTGGACAAGATCCTGGTAGCTGATTTTGCTGCATTTCTTTCTTTTCGAACGGAATGCAGTAGTATGGTGCTCATATGAGTCTGCAGTCCAATCTCAATCAAAGTGCATCCTAGGGCGTATAAGTCGTACGCCTTATGAAAATATGCTCTGTCAGGTTTCAGAAGTGCGGGATGTCGGTAGAGGTTTTCTTCTTGTTGTAACGTTGGGGACTCAGTCATACCCGAAGGATTGTCTGCTCTGGCATATTCATATCCCTCCAAGACAGCAATTGTGATATCTATCGACTCCGGTTTTTGTGGGAAGGAAAGCACGTTGTCTGAGCGTATCCCTTTGTGGAGCCAGCCTGAGGTGTGGAGCTGCAGTACGGTCTCTACTAGTAAAATGGCAAGTGCGATGCGATCGTTCAGACTTGGTACCAATGCCCCTTCTGTTAGTAAATAGGCCAAAGTTGTGAAGGCTGGGTTTTCTGAATGTCCCGCCGGTGGTTGGAAAAGATAACTATAATTTCCTGTTGTCGGGTCTTTCAAGTAGGCTAGACAATTCAGAGAATAGAAGGTTGTTACATCGACTTCCTGCAGTAGTGCAGCCAGTGTCTTAATGCGATGTTTCAACTTCGATTCGACTCCACGCCAAGAAATTTCCATTCGACCAAGACTGGTTTCGCATCGTACGTTGCTATCTCTCTTCTCACGTGGTCACCTTCCGTCCTTGCTAGTAACTTATATAACAAGGGCCCACGAGGCGCAGAACCTCTTAGAGAGATCGACTTTCTTGGTGTTGATGTCGCTGAGCTGCTGTCGTGGCTAACGTCGTGTTTGAAGATCTAGCGGAAGACTGCGGACTCTCTTCCCCAAACCCAAGCATGAACCTCTTCTTCTTGAGACCAAGAGCTGTCTTGACTGCGCTGGCTTCAAATTTGGATCTCATGCTGTGGATCGGACCAAGAAGCTGCTCGATATCAGATAGAGCCAATGTATCGGTTGCTTGAGAGACGGCACGTCGGAGAAGAGCTTCAAAGCCGGCTCTAATGAACTTTCTATCATCATACAGGAGAAGCTCGTACAAGTTATCGATGAAGCGACGAATATCACTCATGAGCATTGTAATTCCAACCTTGTCAATTGCCGCCCATTTCAATCTCTTCCAGATATGGTTTCCTTTGTGGAGACTTCGAGCTGTCTCGTTGTAGAACTTGGGCCTCATCCGAGCTATCGAGCCCCTCAACCCTGTTTTCGGCGGTTCCACATCTTCCAACAACAACTTCTGTTTAGTAGTAATAAGTTCCAGCCCATACTCCTCCTTGAACTTGGATGTGTCGCTCATCCGACTGTGAAGTCGCTTCAAGATATCGTTGATGAGCTCCCAATTCAGGTTCCGATTGGGCGACCCGTCATCTAATCCGACTTTCTCTGCCCAGCGAAAGAGTCGATATTGTTCGAACTCTATTTCACATCTCACAACATCGGCATCGTGTCCGAAATTCTGAGCCGTGCAAAGGAGGACGAAGCCTTTCACGCAGCCTTGCAGAAGTAAGACTCCAAGCGAGGCGAAACCGACAGCCCCTGCAGCGGCGTCGAAGGGACTCGCCCTCCTATCTTCTCTTTCTTTCTCCGTAACTTTAGATCCACGGCATAGGCAGCTTTCAGAACATGGCAAATATTATGTTGTTGTTGGCTTGTCTGTAATTTGTGCCTTTCACGTGCCGACCTACCGTAGAAGTCGTTGATGCAGTGGAACGTCGATATCTGGACACCTGAAATTCGGTAAGGAGCCACGCCCCACACTGGGGTGTGATCTGACCGGCTTTTGCCCAGGAATATTTTGTACTTAAAGGTAAGCGAGCGATGGGGTCTGGCCGATATCTCACTACTTGGGTATTTCGCGGCTTGCATTCTTCCCTGTCTCGCCTCAATCACAAGCCCTGGGTGACCTCCCTCGGGAGCCAATCGGGGGCTAGCCGGGAGTTGAGGTATGGTAACCATCAATTAGGGCATCCATGAAAATGAAGACTATTAATGGCATCCATCACAAATCATTACACATGCACAAGGGGATGTATTTATGGGTACCATTTTTTATGAACCACACCACCATGATGCCAAGAAGGTCTAGATAGCCCACCGCACATTTTAAATCCTGTGCATCTTTTATCCCGAATCACAAGCAAAATCTCATCTATACGTAGATATAGCACAAGCCAGGTCCTCCAGGATTACCAAGCGTACTCATCACCCCGCTAATTTTCGAACTTGGTCCTAGATTGAACATATCGAGATTGTCATCCAGAGTGCCATTTCTGCTCGGCGGTTGATCGAAGAAGGAGATAGTGCCTGCGACAGCGTTCAAGCGGTTCGCCGGGTCCTGGTTCTGCCAAATCCACCAAACCCGATCAATCATGCCGTGGTGCAAGAAGAATGCGGGGTCGCCAGGCGAGGCAAAGAAATCTCCGCCTGGATCGCCGCCAATGGTGAAGTGTCCTAGTTTTATCATCTCAGCGAGAGTTGGGGAGGGGTAAGCTGAGAGAGAGAAGACATACCGCCAGTGTGGACGCCAAAGAAACCGTTAGGGAAAGGGAAGCCTTGCATCACGTTCTGGAAGGTCAGAATGTCGGGGGACTGGGTTATGAGACTGTAGGTGTCGGAATCTTTGGTCCAATTACTGGAGACCCATGGCGAGACGTCCCGCTTGAGGCAGCGCGGGTTGTATGCGAACAGGGGAACGGCGACGTCTTCAGGCTCAGCAAGAGTAGGGTTGAATGGGCCCATGTTGACTACGAGGCTGAGTGAAACGAGTTAGATGTTTGCAAGAGTGCTTGGGAAAGGATGGGAAATACTTCTTGAATGGCCCAGTTTTGACGCACCCGCCTCCTGGTCCCGGTGGGATACAATTCTCTCCGGTAGGAAGGGCTTGAGTGCAGTTGTGGGGTTCGAATACCCCATTCCCGCCCATGCTGTAATCACTTCCATCAAACACTGGGGAGTTGATTGGGTCGAATGCAGACTTGCCCCAGTTCCAATACTGCGAAGTGTCAGGAGGAAGAGGGTCTAAATTAGGGATGCATTTACTGGTTGGGTTCCTTTGTAGCCGCATTCATTGCGAAGGGCTTGCTCATAACTCCACGTGAAAAGTCGATGCCAGGAGAGAAAATTGGCCTAAAGAGCAGTCAGTATATCGTGTATAAAGAAATCAATTTGATGACATACTGTGCCGTGGATAATTAAGGTCTGGTTCATGTGAACAGCGACAAAGTCATCATATCTCGTCTTTGCTCCTGGAACCTCGCCAGGAGCGAACTTGGAAGGCTTGGATTGCAAACACAGAACAGCATTTGTATACTCTTTTCTCTTGCTTGGAGCCATTTGTGTCCTACAAGCATCAGCTGATTTCGGCCGGTTCAGCCCCGGTTGTTGCACTTACCATTCTTGGCGAATAGATACATTGTCCAAAGTGCATCGGCCAGATCCACCGTGACTTGCTTCATATGCTGCGAGCTTGACAAGGCCTTTCGCTGCCAATAGGTCGGTGGCAGTCGTTGACGCAGGTACCCAGGCTGAAGCGGTGGACAACACTGTGAGCATAGAGGCCCAGGCTAAAACATTGTTGCGGTGCATGATGGATTGGCTTTGGGAACGGGACTGCGGGAAATTGAGAGAATTGTCAATGGCATGGCGCGGGGTATTTAATTCATATCATCTGAGAGAGCCCCAGCCAGGTGGCTGCGCCTAGGCGCACCTTTTTCAATCTAATGGGACTTGGGTGAGCTTACACGAAGTAAATACCTATAGACAAACATGCAGAGTTGCAGGGGAAGGTTTTTCTTCGCATAGTGAGACATTCCACTGAGGTGCATTCGCTTGAAGAGGCGTCGGCGGTGAGTCTGGTAACGAAGAAAGCCATGCTTGGAGGATTGCGCTGATTGGCTTTCCAATATTGATTGATGCAATGCACCGTTTTCAGGCAAATTGGCCGACCCGACAGCCGCCACATTTTTCTACAGCCAACCTCTATCCGACTTCTAGGGGTCCGCCCCATCGGTACCAGGTGCAGACCCATCACCGGGGCCCCGGAGCGGGGAATGACACACGGGACGTTGATGGCTGACTACTGACTCGCACCTCCATTCTCCTGTCCTTGGCGACTCTCTGTTTCGCGGGCTGCGGACCCCATTCTCCGGTATGCCCCATCATACCATACTTCATAGCAGCGGTGCGTCCAGCGTTCACGCTTTCGGAAAGCGAGTAGAAACGAACTTCTGGGTATTAGTCGAAGACATTATGTAATTTTCGGACTAGCAACCTATATCTGGAATGCACTATTGCCTTGAGTAAGCACCTAGTGGCAAACATAAAACGAACCACAAAGCCTCGCGTTCAGAAACAATTGCAAGGCAAAAACTGCTACAAGCACGAGCTCTATCTCAAAATTACTCTGGCAGAGGCCCTCTGCCAGAGGGACTTTGAAAGGCGGTAAGCGAGCAAGAACCAGTTCCCGGGAACATAAATTGTAAGGAGACTGTGGCTGGGGCACACAGGATGCCAGATTACGTCGCAGAATTTCGCCCCATGGTGGGCGGCGGATTCAGTCATTGTCAGGCTTGGTCACCCTCAGCTTAGGTTAAAGCAGCAAACCAAAGTAATAAATGAGGAAGAATAATTTTGTGATTGGGTGGGTATTGAATGAATGGATGGAGCTTTCGATAGCAGTGAGAATATGACAACAATTCTCCTGGTTTTCATTGAAATCTAATTTGAACGGGCAGAAACCATGAAGAAATTCGAGCATGTAGCATATCAATGTAAGTTGCTGCAGAATTTGAACCTCAACGAAAACAGCAAGCGATCACCATTTGCCCTGGGAGAGATGAGCAAATATTGATGGTCAAAAGTGTGAAGGTAATGAGAGTAGCTTTTATAGCCAGCCGTCATAGACTATGAGGAGCAACCTGAAGTGAAGGAGTCAATCTCACCAACAAAATTTGGTCTATAAGTTTCTCTTCGGTTTCATAGAATTCAGACCTGTAATAAGTGGCAGTTCAAATGCACATAAGAAGAATCATGTGGAGGAGAGCAGTGCAGAACAATCCAGTAAATACAACTTTTTCGAATCTGAGGCATAGGGAATGTGGAAGGAAGTGTGTATTCACCATACTTTAACATAATTATACATACGTGGATGAAGGAAGGAAGCTAGGTTCTCGACAGCAGCAAAGCCCTTGACAGCAATATAATTCAATCCCAACCTAAGCGACTGATTGCGAAGACGGCAGACCGTAAGCAAAAGGGTCAATCAGGTCTTCAAAATCATTTGAAAAAGAAGAGAAGAAAACAAGAATTCGAACCAAGCCACCATCACTGGTCTGATCATCTGTGTTGTGTTGTTGGTATTGCAAGCAGAAGAAGCCAGAGATCCTTTATACCCCCTTCCACCAGCTCTTTGAAACAACTACACCCATCTTGATGAGCATCTCGAAATTCCAAAATATATAAATTAAACCAATTACCCCGGGAACGATGATGGCAAAAACAGCAAGCAACTGCAGACGAAGTCTTAGTGCTCGTTGCGAAGGTATTCTGAAAGCTCGACAGACTTGGCCTTTCTGGTCCCGCGCTTGCCGTCCGGAGGGCCCTCTTCTGTACGCATGTTGTCTCCTCTTCCTACTAGCGAGCGAACGAATGAACGAATGAACGATTTTTATGACAACAAAAACTCTCAACAACGCCCGACGCTCCTATCTCTTCCACTATACTCCCACCCCAAAAGAAAACTGACATTCCAGGCACTGTTTCGTGGTATTACCACTGCTCTAAAACCAGCAACACAACGACAGAACATCTTTCGTACTTTCACACCCTGTAAACGCCATGATCGAAACCCCAATACCACAGAAAAC
>Ga0247778_1000840_pt1 | contig 22559 bp, 7 predicted proteins | sample UWRJL049202B5_FD_179939 | JGI IMG/M metagenome (GOLD analysis project Ga0247778, IMG submission 179939) | Plant litter microbial communities from Arlington Agricultural Research Station in Wisconsin, United States - UWRJ-L049-202B-5 | ecosystem: Environmental > Terrestrial > Plant litter >... | reverse complement strand
GGATAATTGCGGAAATATAGTTATAAAAAAAGAAAAACGATAGACGATACATGGAAATCGGATCGTTATCTGAAAACACAAAAATATGTTAGGATAGAAAGGGGGATAATATTACAAACGGAATTTAAAAAGAAAATAATTCTCGGCATGGACAACATCGGCCCTGAGGCTCGGCAATGGACCATTGTACAAAAAAGCCAACACTCAAAAAATCACATGACAAATGTTATATAAAGGATTTTTTAAATTTTTAGATTCCTTTTAAATGAAAAAGATCCAAAGGATCCGGGATCCCTATTAAGAAAAAATTTATAGAAATATGAAGATTTTATATAAAAAAAGTCTTCATTTATTAGATAAAAGTTTTATATTCAATTCAAATAATATTTCAATATATTGGTATTTTTATATTTGTAATAGTTATACCGATATAATAATAACTTCCTTCGAAGAACCTCAGACACAAATCCAACGCACGCGCTGAGTCAGCAACCAGAGCAATCGTTACATCCGGGTCAAGCCTCTGGTGCCCTGACCCGGTAAAAACGGCTACATGAACAACTTTCATATAATAGATGAAACAAAGGAATGTCCTTGTATACTACTTTGCTGCGGAGGCGTAGATTGCGCAATAAGGCCTCTGTAACGATTGCTCTGGTTGCTGACTCAGCGCGTGCGTTGGGTTTGTGTCTGAGGTCCTTAAGAGGAAGTTATTATTATATCGGTATAACTATTACAAATATAAGAATATTAATATATTAAAATATTATTTGAGTTGAGTATAAAACTCCTATTTAATAAATAAAAATCTAATCTTATATAAAATTTTTATATTTTATAAATCCTTTTTTAGCAGGGATCTTAAATTTCTTAGATCTTTTTTTATTAAAAAAAATCTAAAGATTCAAAAGATCTTTTATATAATTTTTAAAAAATCTTTGTCATATAATTTTCTAAATATTGGTTTTTTATACGATATCGCCACCGCTGAACTTCCGGGTTATATAATTTATACTAAGAATTACCTCCTCTCTAGGTATTATTCGTAATATTATCCCTTTTTTTAGTTTAGTATATTTTTATATTTTTAATAATCGTCCGGATCTCCCGATAATTGCCATTGGTTATTTTTTATTTATTTATATTCCTTCGTTTATCTTATTTTTATCTTCCTGGGGTTATTTAAAAGAAAAAAAAACAATATATTGCCCTTGCCCTACAGATCGAAGATTTTGTTTATTTAATAGAATCTTATTTTTTCTATTGTAATCTTTCTTGCATATATTTTATCGATATTACAATCTCGAAACAATATTTTGAATATATTTGCGTGAAATATAAATGTTAAATTATTATTAGTAATAATAACTTACGTAATCCTAAATATGGTTTAAACCTAATTAGGAATAGCCTAGAATATTCTAGAAGATTCCCCGAGATTAATCGAGGGAAACTGAATTAGTTTATAGAATAGTTTCCATATAATTTCATAGGGTTTTACAATATATAATCACTGCGGGAACTAGTCCTAAATAGGCAGTGAGTTTCACTAATTTACGTATATAATATATAATATAATATATAATATAGAAACTAGTAGAAAACTCTAGAATAAGAATTTAGGGTTATAAATATCCTGAATTTATTTTGTAATTAGGCTTTTTCTGAATCTAAGTTTTGTTTACTTAATCAATTGACGCTAGTACCGATTCAACAATCATCACGTACCCACTCCCTACAATTTCATATGGTAGCAATGATCCTGGCCCTATATTAGCGCCGTTTACAAGAGCTTCCGTTGCAAATACGTTAATTTGCAAAGATAAGTATAGACCTCTGCCTAATTCAGTTGACCAATAGGAGACCTAGACCCGTGACCCGCGTCCCTGAGGCTAAGCTAATGCGAGCGAATAAATATTAGTCTCTAGAAATAAATAGAAGCAATATACGATTTATAGTAGATATACCTAGTATTATCTCAAACCAGGATGCCCATATATCTAGGTGCGTTAATATAAGAGATTGTAGCAGCTTTATAGCTAGCAGCTAGGCGGCGTGGCAGTCTAGTTCTATTAGGTTTAGATTGACTGTATTATTTTTAGGTCTTTAGCTAATATTTTAAAAAACTGTCCTCGGAAAAGGAAAACACTATTATAGGCTAAAATCCTGGTCAAAATAAACTAGTCTAGTAGTTCTTTTTATTTATTAATACTAGTTAAACTAAGACTAGTTATAAAGTTTTTAATTAAATTAAGAAACGAACCCCCTAGCAAGTGGATCTAAAGTCTACGTAATATTATTGGTTAAATAGGTAGACTTATCTAGTATTAATAAAAAGTGCAATACACAGAGGTTACCCTGTAAAAGTTCTTATACTTGCAGGTTACCCTGTAAATACTTGCAGGTTACCCGGTAAATACACCAGGGTTACCCTGTAAAGTTATAATACCTTCAAGTTACCCTGTAAATACTTGAAGGTTACCCTGTAGGTTTAGAAACCTACCTACGTATATAGGCTACCTAGGTATATTAAAATACCAATAGGTTACCCTGTAGTACCGTCAGCCTACCCTGTAAGTTGTAATACATTCAGGTTACCCTGTAAATACACAGAGGTTACCCTGTAAATACACAGAGGTTACCCTGTAAATACACAGAGGTTACCCTGTAAATACACACAGGTTACCCTGTAATACATTCGAATTATCCTGTAGTTTAAATACAGGGTAAGCCACTAGTATTCCAGAGTAAGTAGCTGGTATTATAAAATTCTAATACTTTAGGGTTACCCTGTAGTTTTTAAGTGAATCTACCATTTACCTAGATACTTTTAATTATACTTAGAGGTTATCCTATAAGTTGGGTATATATTTAAAACCTTTATATATTATAAATCCTTATTTAAGACCTCAAAATGCCTAGTAGCTCTGAATATAAAAGTTCTAAACTAGTAGGGCGCTTTAATTATATAGAATGGCTAAAAGAGGCTAATATATTCCTCGAAATAGGGGAATATATGCTATATATAGACGATTCTAAGCCAAACCCAATAAATTTTAGATTTTTATATTATAATAATATTAATATAACTCGAAATCTAGAATTAGCCGTTAAATATATAAAGCGAGAAACCGATTTTAAATATAATATTAAGAAAGTTTTAGGGACTATTAAAGTAATTATATCAGACGATAATAAGGACTGTTTTAAGGATAAAACCGACACTAGCCAATTATAATAAATATATAAAAACACATTTAGCAAATCTAATATAAAAATAATTGATCGATATTTTAATAAAATAATTGATTATAATTTAGACTTTTTCGATAATATTGATAAATATATTAGTTATATTCAATTTTCGATTTTATATTTATCCAAACTAAGATACGCGATCCTTAAGTTTTATATAGTTCTAATATTATTTAAAAACTTATCTAGTTTTTATAATAATTTTTGCTTTAAGAAATATAAGAATATTAGCTGAAATATAAAAGATATTAATATTAATAAGTTTATTTCGGATATTATTAATAAATCTGCTAGGTTAGGGTCTAATATTAGTGATTTAATTAATAAAATTAATAATAAAAAATCTAAATATTATATATATTACAAAAATAAAAATTTTAGTAGCAAAAATCACCTAAAAGAAGATTATTTCTTTAAATATTCTAAATTAAGATCTAATAATAATAATAATAATAATAATAAAACCGATAAAACTAATAAAACTAAGGGTAAAAAGTTTAAGTCTATTAAAAATAATAATAATAAATATAAAAATGAATCTATTAAGGCAATTATAAAGATAAAATCAATAAAACCCGTGATCATAATATATAGGTCTAATATTAATAATATTAATAATATTAATAAGAATCAAAATGAAAAAATTTTAATTAAATTTTTTAAAAAGATAATTGATAAGATATTTAATAATATAATATTTGATTCCGGCGCTACTGATCATTATTGCCTTAATAAGGATTGGCTTATTAATTATAAAGTCCTAGACAATAAAACCTCTATTAATACAGCTACAGGGGAACCCTGCCAAATATTAGGCTACGGGGACCTGCCTATATTAGCAGATAATAATAAAATCCTTATTACTCATGTTTATTACGTACCTAAATTAAAAGACATCCTAATAAGCGAGCATGAGCTATTCCTAAAAAGGTGGCGCTATATAGGTGATTTAAATAATAATAGATTGTTGAAAGGATATATGGAGATTCAAGTTGATTGTATTGCTTAAGGATCTAAGGTGGGCAAAACCTTTATTATATAAACAGATGTGATGGTTGGAAGTGATATATATAATCTTAGGTTATATATTTCAATATTCCTATTTAATTCCAATATTTTATAAAATTTTGATTTTTCAAAAAAAAATTTTTATAAAATAAAAAAAATATTTATATTTTCGATAAATCTAATAACAAAAAATTTTTAAAAAATTAATATATTAGGGAAAAATAATATAAATTAATAAAAAACTTTTGAAAAAAAAAATATTAAAAATCTAAAAATTTTAATAATATAATATCAAATCTCAAATTTTATTAAAATTAAATATTGGGATCCATTTTTTTATATATATTATAATTATATAGATTATTATTATTATTATTAGAAATAGTTTTATTATTATTAATGTTAAAATTAAAGATAATTTTATTATTATCGGGGTCAATATTTATTTCCTTTTTTTCAGATCTTACAAAATTTTATTTTTTTTATAAAATATTTTATATTATAATAAATATTATAATCAATTACTAATTTGGACTTTTATAAATATTTAATCGGGCTTTTAATAATTCTTTATTACCATATATTAATATTTTACCAAATTATTTTTTTATATTAACTAATCCTTTGGATATTAGATCATTATTTATCGAATATTTTAATATTATAAATATATTTAATTAAAAAATATCTTGATATATATAAAATATAATCGGATTTTGTAATTTTAATAAATTTAGTTATATTAAATTATAATTTTGGCCTAATATTATTAAAAAATATTTTTATAATATTAATAATATTAAAAAATAATTCAAAAGATTTTTATTAGAATTTTGAGATTTTGATAATTAATATAATATTAATTAAATTTAAATCGGTTTTTTTTATTCTAATATAAAAATTTTTGGTTTTTTATGGTTTATATTTGACCAAAAAATATAAATTATATTTTTCGAAAAAAATTAAAAATTAAAAAAAAAATTATATTAATTTTTGTATCGAAAAATATTTATAATAAAATATAAATAAAATTATAAATATTTATTTTCTAGATTTTAATTTTAATTTTTTTATAATTATATATCTAGATTTATTTATTTATTTTAATATTTTTTTACAAAATTTTTTTAAATAAATAAAATTTATAATTTATATAATTTAATTTTTTTTTTTATATTTTCGTTTAAATCAAAAATAATTAAATAAAATATATTATTTAGAAATTTTAATAATTATATTATTTAAATATAAAAAAAATATTATTATTATTTTTTATTTTTAATTTAATTTTTTATTTTAATAACAAAAAATCTGATTTAATTAATAATTATTATTTTCGGAATTTTCAAATTAATATATTATTTAATAAAAATTATATTATTAATAAAATTCGAATATATTTTAAATTTTTATATATCTATAATAATATTATTTTTCTCAGATCTAATATAATATAAAAAAAAATATATATATAAAAAGAAATATAAAATAAAAATTTTGTTGGAAAAAAAAATAAAATTTTAATATTTGAAAAAAAAATAAATTAAAATTAAATATTTTTAGATTTTAATAAAATTGATATTATTTTGAAATTTATTAAATATTAAAAATATTTTATTTATTAAATCAATAATATTTACGATTTATTTATATATAATTATTTTTTGTTTAAAATTTAATAAATATATAAAAATAAAATAAAAATTTTATTTTATATTTTATTTATATAAAATTATTTAATTTTTTATATTTTAAATTATTAAAATTTGGAATAAAATATTTTTATATTTTTTTTTAATTTCAATTAATATTTATTAAATATTTTATTAATCAATTTATATAATTATAAATTCAATTTATTATAATTATAAAATAATATAAATAATTATTAATTTTTTATAATTAAATTTTCCAAATATTTTAATATATAAAAAATGAGAAAAATATTATAATAAACAATTTTTAAAAAAATTTAAATAAAAAAAATAAAATTTATTATTTTATATAAAAAAAAATTGAATATATATAATTATTATTTATTTTTTTTGTATAAATTTTAATTATTAAAATATTTTAATATTAATTTATCGATTTAAATAAAATTGGTTATAATTTTAATTTATAATAATTAAATCCGCCAAAAATTTATATAAAAAATATTAATATTTTATAATTATTAATATAAAATCCAAAATTTATTTATAATTAATTTTTGATATATTAAAAAAATTTTATTATTTGGGATTAATATATTTTTATAATTTTACAAAATATTTCAAATTTATTATAATATAAAATTTTTATAAATCTATTAATAATTTAAATTATTATTAAAATATATTCAAATTTAATATTTTTATTCTCGACTTTTTCTTAGATAAAATAATATTAAATATTAATATATTTTATTTAATTATAAAATTAAAGAATTTTTATTAAGATTATAATATTTTAATTATTATAAAAAATAATTATAATAAATAATATTTCAAATTATATTTGGTTCAATTATTAAAAAAAACAACAAAACCAAATTATTTTTTTGGTTATTTATATTTATTTAATATATTTTGTTTTATAAAAAAAAAAAATAATTAATTAATATTTGGAGGACCAATTTATAATTCTATTTTTAAAATTAAAAATATATTCTGATATAAATTATTATATATTATAATTTCTAATCTAATTTATATTATTATATCCGATAAATTATTATAATTCTTTTTAAAAAATTAATTTTAAATCGATTATATTTTTTAAATATTTAAAGATTCATTTTATTATATTTTAATAATAATTATTTAGATTTATAAAAAATTTATTAATAATAAAAATAATATATATAATATCTGGTCGAATCCTAAATATTATATATATTAATAATCCGATAATTGATTAATATTTTCGTTATTTATTTAATATTATTATAAATTCCAAATTTGTAAAAATTATATATTTCAATAATATTTTTATTAAAATTAATATTAGATTAATATTTATTATATTAAAATTTTTAAATATTTTTTAGAAATATTTTTTTTAATTAAATTTAATAATATAATTTAATTTATTACAAATAATTTATATTTTTAAATAATAATTATATAATCCAAAATTGGTTATTTAGAAATTTATATTTAAAATTGTTTTGATATTATTGATATATTTTCGATTTAATCTAATAATTAAAAAATTATTGATATAAATTATTATAATCGTTTTATTTTTATAAATAAAAATATTTAAATTTATATCGAAAAATATAAATTTAATATTTTTAAAAAAATTTAATAAAATATAATATTATATTTTTAAAATTTATTTCAATGTATAAAATATTTTTTTTAATAATAAAAATTTATTAAAATTATTAAAATTTCGGAAATTTTCCGATTATTTAATATAAATTATTTTTTTGATTTTTTTATAAAAAAATATTATTTTAATATTTATTTAGTCGATTTTTTAATTTAAAATTATAATATTTATAAATAAAATTTTATAATTTATTAATTTAATTATAAAAATAAAAATTTCGAAATAATCTATTTTTTTTATTATTAATTTTTTTGAATTATTTATTTTATTTTATATTTAATTATTTTTTTATTTAAATTATATTTTAATTTTTAAATTTATTAAATTAATAAAATTTTTTGATATTTTAAATAATCAATTAATATTTAAATTTTATTTTTTATAAAAGATTTTTATTTATTATATATAATTTTTTTTTATTTTAACTAATTTTTATTAATTTTTATTTATTTATAAATATTTAATTTAAAAAATTTTAATAAATAAATTATTATTATATATATATATATATCGATATTAAATTTATCAATTATATTTTTTAAATTATAATAAATTTTTTCTAAATTATTTAATTAATTTTAATTTATATTATTTTTAATATTTTTAATAATATTTTTTTTATTATATTATAGATTTGATATTTATAATCCAAGATATTATATTATTTATTTAAAAATTTATCGATATTTGATATTTTCTAGATTTGTTGGGTTAATTGATATATTATTAAAAATTTTATTAATTTTTTTATTATTTATAAAATTTTATATAAAATTTTAAAAATATAATTATAATTTTTGAAAATTTTTTTCTAATATTTTTAAAAATTTTTTATATTATAATATTAAAGAAATAAATTTTCGAATATAAAATTTTTTAAATTTATCAAATAATTTTTTAAATAAAAATTTTAATTTTTTTAATAATTTTAAATTATTATAATTTTTTTTTAAATTAAAATTTGAATTTATAAAATATTTTTATTTAAAAAATTTTATTTTTGAAAATTTATATTTTTTAAAAAATAATTTATTAATATAAATATTATTTTTTTAAATAATTTTATTGTTAATTAATATAATATAAATCGAATTATTATTATATTCTAAAAAAATATTTTTTTTTATATAATTTTCAAATTTTTTTTGTAAAAATTAATAAAATTATATATTATAAAATCAAAAATATAAAAATAATCTAGTTTTGGTTTATATTTATATTATATTTTATATAATATTATAAAATAAAATAAAATATAATAAAAAGATCGATTTATTAAATAAATTATAATTAATAATATTTATATAAAAATTTTTTATATATTAAAAAAAATATTATTTTTTTCCAAATAATATAATTATATTATTCAATTAATTTATTTTATTTTAGATTATATAATATTATTAATTTTTATTTGATTTTATATTCGAAGTAATATTTATAAAAAAATTTCAAAAATCTTAATTTTTTTTTATTAAAATATATTTAACGAATTTATATATTTAAATATTTATTATATAATTTGAATTTTTTAAAAAAATCAAATATTTGGTTTTTTGTTTTAAAATATTTTATTTTGTTATATTTCATTTTATTATATAAAATATATCTAAAATAATATTATTTTTTATATTTTTTAATTTTATTAATAGATTTAATAAAATCGAAATAAATAAATTCAAATTTATTGGTTTTTAATTTAATTTTTTTATTATATAAAATCTTTTATATTATTTTTATAATATAATTTTCGCAAATATATTATATTTATAATATTTGGTTTAAATCGATTTTATAAATTATTTTAATTAAATATTTAAAATTATTTTAATCAAAATATTTTATTTGGTTATATTAAAAAAATAATTTTAAATCGATATTATATATTATTAATATTTATATTGTATATAATAATATAATATAATAATAATAATTTATTTATTTGAATAATAAAAGATCTATTTGAGCGAATTCAAATAAATAAATATTATTAATTTTGGAATATAAAAAAATAATATTTTTAATTTCAAAAATTTATTTATAAAATTTATTAATATATATCAATTTATAATTTTTTTTTTGAATTTATCCAATAGAAATAAAATTTTATTTTATTTTTAAAATATAAAATATTTCAACAAAAAAAAATATTTCGATTTTGGTTTCAATTTTAATAATATTTTTATTTATTAATTATATAATAATTTTTTTAATTTTTTTAATCGATCGATTGGTTAAAAATAATAATTAAAAATTTATAAAAAAATCTCAATTATTAATAAAATAATTTGAATATTTAAAATCGAGAATAAATTTTTTTATATAATTTATAATAATATTTAAATTAATAATAAAATTATTAATTTTATTTATAATTATTAATATAAAAATATATTATAATATTGTTATATTATTAATATTAATATTTTTATTTTTATTATTAGATTTTATATATTTGATTTTTTTAGATTTTTTTTTGTTATTATTTCTATTTTTTTTCATAAAAATATATTTTTTTTTGTCCAATTTATTATATTTATAAAATTTTTATTTTTTTAAAATAAAATAAAAATTAACCTACCAATATTTGTTTTTAATATAATTTGAAATTTTATAATAAATATATTAATTAATAAATTTCTAATTTATTAATATTGTAATAATTTATTATAAAATAATAATTATTGCGATTATAATAGTTTTATAATAAAAATTTTATTTTTTATTAAAAATTTTTATTATTATTTTTGTAAAAATTAATAGATTTTTATTTTTTTTATTATTTTTATTATTATAAAAATAAATATAATATTTTATATTTTGAATCTAAAATAAATAAAATAAATTTAATTTATTTATAAATCGGAAAATTATATTGAAATTTATTTTTCGAGCGATATATATTATTTTTTTAAATTTGATATTTAATATTTATATAATAATTATATATTTTATAATATTTTTATATTTAGAAAATTTGATATTTTAAAATTATTATATTATATTAATCAAAATTTTAATATATTAGTTTTTTTATATTTTATTTTAATTTTTATATTTATTTTTGAATAATTTATCGAAATATTTTTTGATATATATATAAATAAATTTATTTATATTTTTTTATAATTTAATTTTTTTTATTTAATTTTTATTTATATCCCCAGATATTGCTTTTTTTATTATATATATTAGGTAATTTTTTTTTATTAATCGTTTTTTTCAAATAATTCTTGATATAATTCAGATTAATTTTAAATTATTATAATAATTATTAAATTTATAAAAAATAATTTATTCAAAAATTTGATTTTTGAAATAAATTTAATTTTTTATTTTGAATTTATCGATATTATTAAAAATAATAAATATAATATATTTGATAATGTCGGATATTTTAATAATTAGATTAATAAAATTATTATTATTTATAAATCAAAAAAATTTAAATTATTAAATAACAAAAAAATTAATATTATTTTGTTGGTTGAATTTTTTTTGTTAATAAATTTTAAAATAATAAAAATATATTCAGAATCAATAAATATTAATTAATTATTTTTAAAAAAATATAAAAAATTATTTGGGAAAAAAAATATTTGGAGAAAAATATTTTAAATTTTTTTTAAATATAATATTCGAAAAAATAATAAAAATATATTAAATCTTTAGAATATAAAAAAATATTCAATTTTAATTTTTTATATATAAAAAATTTATAATAAATTTTTATTTAAAAAATTAGAAAATATTTATAAAAATAAAATTTGAATAAATAAAAATAATTAATTTTTTAAAATATTAAAATTTGTAATTTATATATTTATATTTATATTAATATTTATTGATAATAAATAAAATAAAATAAATTTATTTACAAATTCAAAATTAAATATTTTAAATATTTATTTTAAATTATTTTAAATTCTAAAAAATTAATAAATTAATAGATTTTATATTAATTTTTTAATAACGATTATAATATTAATTTCAAAATTGAATTATATTAAATATTTCAATTTTTTAATATTAATTATATTAAAAATATTAATAAAATTATATTTTAATAAATATTTAAATATTATTTTATATTTTTGGATATTAAAACATTTTTTGGTTTTTTATATTCGAATTTTCGAATTAAATTTAAAAATTTTAGATTTTAATTCGTAATTTATATAATTTATATAAATTAAAATTTTATTTTCGATAAAAAATTATAAAATTTTAATAAAATATATAATTAATAAATTTTTATTTTTGGAGAAAATAAAATTTTTGATTTAATTTTTGTTTCAACAAAATTCCGGATTTATAATTTATTAAAAAAATATATGAAGATTTAAATTAATTATATTATTTAAGGATCTAAGGTGGGCGAAGCCTTTATTATATAGACAGATATGGTGGTTGGGAGTGACACACGTGATCTTAGGTCACATGTTTCAACATAGATTAGTCCATATTAAGACTAATATTATTATACTCCTATATTGGCATAAAAATACATTTTATTTAAATATATTTGTAGATTATAATAGACTAGAAAAAGTAGTTTACAAAGTCCAACAAAGGACTAATAATATAAAAACTATTAAAATAGATCTAGTCCATAAAAGGTTAAATCATCTAAATAAGGACTATATTAATAAAATAATCTAATCTATATTAAGATTAGGGTTAAATATACAGGAGTTTGGTAAATTATACACATATAAGTCTTGTTTATTAGGTAAATTTTATCATATTAATAATAAAACCCCAATATCAAAAACTAAAAATTTAACTATATTTGACATAGATATTTGTGGACCTATTAAACCGTTAGGCCTAAATAGGGAACGTTATTTTATAATTATTACTGATAGGGGCAGCTACGCCGCCTAGGTATATAATATTAAAATTAAAAATAATGTATATATTATATTATTAAACTTCTTTAAATTAATAAATATTTAGTTCGATTTAAATAATAATATAAATAATTTATTTAATAAAATTAAAGCAATTAAATTAGATAATGCAGCTGAATTTAAATCTAATAAATAGATTTTATTTATTAAAAACAAGGGTATTATATATGAATACACTAGTTTTTATTCAGTTAGCCAAAACAGGATAGCCGAAATATTAAATAAATATATTATTAAAAGACTAATTGTTTTTTGCTAAGACAAAAATATACCCCTTAAATTATAACCTAGCCTAATATAGGCTATAGTTTATATTAAAAATCGAACCTATAATAGTGTCATAAATAAGACTCCCTATAAAGTATTATTAGGTAAAAAACCTCATATTGTTTATTTTAGAGTATTAGGCTCTTTAGCTTACACACTAATCCCTAAAAAGACTAGAAAAAATGGCAAACTATTTATTAAAACTAATAAAAATATATTTATTAAGTATAAATCTAATAATAATTATTTAATTTATCTTTTTAATCAAAATAAAATAATTAATATTAAAAATTGTCTAATTAAAGAAGATTTAATATATTCAAATGATTATAACCTAGTAAATAATAATTATACTAGCCTAGAAGGGCTACAATTATCATATAATAATCTAGATATATTAGAAAATCATCAATCTGGGGGAAATATTAATACAAATAACCTACCCTGTAGTAATTCACCTACTACAAGTCACTTACCCTGTAGTACAAACGGGTTACCCTGTAATACTGGGGACCTACCCTGTAATACAGAGGACTTACCCTGTAATACCAGTGGCTTACCCGGGAGTAATTCACCTGATATTAGGGACTTACCCGGGAGATTTGATGAAGATTTATTACTTTCTAATAATCCTATTAATAATTCGCTTAATAATCCCGATTCGGATATTGAAATGCTAAATATTGAGGACGATTTAGACGAATTAAGCTTAGATTATAATAAACTTTTTAAAAAATAACGAGCCTTTTATTTATTAACTTCCAAAACTTATATTATTACCAAAAATAAAAATTTAATTTAAGATAATAATAATAATAATAATAAAATTATAATCTATAAAAACGACGTTAAAAATATAATTGAGCCTAAAAATTATAAAGAAACCCATAATTCTAAATATAACTTATATTGGACTAAATCCAAGCTAATAGAATTAAATATCTTGAATAATAATAAAACGTGGGAATTAATACCTAAATCTAATAATATTAAGATTTTAACTAGCTGCTGGGTTTATAAAATTAAGGACCAGGATGATTATTACGAATTTAAAAATAGATTCGTAACTAAAGATTTTATACAATTATATGGTTTAGATTATATTGAAATTTTTATAAAAATTATTAAACAATTAATTTGGCGTCTAATTTTTGCATTAATAATAATAAATAATTGGCTAATTTATAAAATAGATATAGTTTCAGCCTTTACCTAGGGTAATATAAACGTAAATTTATATATCAATTAACCAAAAAGTTATATTAATAAATAATATTTTATCTATATATTAAAACTATTAAAGACTTTATATAAACTAAAATAATCTATTAGAATATAAATTAATACGCTAAAAAAAATCTTAATTAATAAATTAGATTTTAAAATCTTAATTTCTGAAACTAGTTTATTTATTAATAAATTTATAGGTATTATAATATATATATATGTAGATGACCTAGTTATAATTAGCCTTATTAAGGAAGTATATAATTCTTTTATTAAAAATATTAAAAAATATTTTAAATTAAAAGAATTAGGTTTAATTAAAGATTACCTAGGTGTAGAAATCGATTACAAATCAGAACAGGGGTATATAAAGTTATATATAGCTAAATATATTAATAAATTATTAAACAAATTTAAATTTAATAATTTAAATCCTACATCTATATTTATAGAAACTAAAATTAAATTAGAGCCTAATCTTAAATAAACTAGCGTTAAAAATATTAATTATTACTAGCAATTAATAGGCTCCTTATTATTTCTAATATTAGCAATAAGGGCAGATATTTGTTTTGCTATAATTAAACTAGCTAGATTCGTTTCCAACCCTAGCAATATCTATTTTTTAACTATTAAGCGAGTATTTAAATATTTAAAAAACATAGCCTACCTAGATATCGTCTATAGCAAGGATAATCCTAGTTATATTTAAGGATATACAAACGCTGACTATGCAGACGACCAATTAGAAGCCAAGAGTACTACCGGGTATTTGCTATTTATAGCCAGGGGCGTATTTATGTGGAAATCTAAACTACAGTCTATAATAGCCCAGAGTACTACAGAGGCTGAAACGGTTACTATAAATATATATGGAAAAGAACTAGCCTTTATTAAAATATTATTAATAGAACTAGGCTTCTTTAAGCAGTCTAAATTACCCCTATATTGCGATAATAATGGCGCAATCCTATTGGCTAAGAATCCTGTATTCTACGAGCGTATTAAGTATATTAAAATTAAATATTATTATATAAGGCAACTAATAAATGAGGGTATTATAGACCTTATATTTATCCCCACTAAAGAATAAAAGGCAGACGGGCTTACTAAGCCACTTCCTAATGTGGGGCACAAGGCCTTTATAGCCGGATTAGGCTTAAAATAAGTCTAATATTACTAAATTACCCGGGAAATCCACAGTACAATCAACTTACCCTGTAATACATGTGGATTACCCTGTAAGTTGCAATAATACATACGACTTACCCTGTAAAAATAAAATTACCTAGCTAGTTTAAAAACCTCCAGGGTAACTAAATTGTATTAAGGATTTTCCTTATTAAAATTGATCTTAAAAAATTAATATAAAAACATTGGGTTATAATAGTCTATATTAGCGTAATAATGGACCTGTATTGTTGTTTTTATAAGACCTGTATTAGGAGTTATTATTACGGGGGTATATTAAATTATTATTAGTAATAATAATTTACATAATCCTAAATATAATTTAAATTTAATTAAAAATAGCTTAGAATATTCTAAAAGATTCCCCAAGGTTACCCGAGGGAAACCGAACTAGTTTATAGAATAATTTTTATATAATTTCACAGGGTTCTATGACACATAATCACAGCGGGAACTAGCCCTAAAATAGACAGTGAGCTTCATTAGCTTACACGTACAATACGTAATACAATACGTAATACGGAAGCTAATAGAAGACTCTAGAATAAGAGCCTAGGGTATAAATACCCTGAGCTTACCCTGTAATTAGGCTTCTTCTGAATCCAAGCTTTGTTTACTTAATCAATTGATGTTGAAACATGTGACCTAAGATCACGTGTGTCACTCCCAACCACCACATTTCTCTATATAATAAGGGCTTCGCCCATCTTAGATCCTTAAATAATACAATCAATTTAAATCTTTATATATTTTTTTAATAAATTATAAATTCGAAATTTCGCTAAAATAAAAACTAAATCAAAAATCTTATTTCTTCTAAAAATAAAAATTTATTAATTATATATTTTATTAAAATTTTATAATTTTTTCTATTAAAAATAAAATTTCAATTTATATAAATTATATAAATTATAAATTAAAATTTAAAACTTTTAGATTCAATTCGAAAATTCAAATACAAAAAATTAAAAAATATTTTAATATCTAAAAATATAAAATAATATTTAAATATTTATTAAAATACAATTTTATTAATATTTTTAATATAATTAATATTGAAAAACTGAAATGTTTGATATAATTTAATTTTAAAATTAATATTATAATCGTTATTAAAAAATTAATATAAAATCTATTAATTTATTAATTTTTTAAAATTTTAAATAATCTAAAATAAATATTTAAGATATTTAATTTTAAATTTATAAATAAATTTTTTCTATTCTGTTTATTATTGATAGATATTAATATAAATATAAATATATAAATTATAAATTTTAATATCTTAAAGAATTTATTATTTTTATTTATTTAAATTTTATTTTTACAAATATTTTTTAATTCTTTAAATAAAGATTTATTATAGATTTTTTATATATAAAAAATTAAAACTAAATATCTTTTTATATTCTAGAAATTCAATATATTTTTATTATTTTTTTGAATATTATATTTAGGGAAAATTTAGAATATTTTTCTCCAAACTTTCTTTTTTCTAAACAATTTTTTATATTTTTTCGAAAATAATTAATTAATATTTATTAATTCCAAATATATTTTTATTATTTTAGAATTTATTAATAAAAAAAATTTGATTAATAAAATAATATTAATTTTTTTATTATTTAATAATTTAAATTTTTTTAATTTATAAATAATAATAATTTTATTAATTTAATTATCAAAATATTTGATATTATTAAATATATTATATTTATTATTTTTAATAATATTGATAAATTCAAAATAAAAAATTAGATTTATTTTAAAAATTAAATTCTCAAATAAATCATTTTTTGTAAATTCAACAATTATTATAATAATTTAAGACTAATCTGAATTATATTAAAAATTATTTAAAAAAAATAGCCGGTAAAAAAGGACCGCCTAATATATATAATAAAAAAAATAATATTCGGAGATATAAATAAGAAATAGATAAAAAAAATTAAATTATAAAAAAATATAAATAAATTTATTTATATATATATTAAAAAATGTTTTGATAAATTATTTAAAAATAAATATAAAAATAAAAATAAAATAAAAAAATTGATGAAAAGATTGGAAAAGATATAAAAAAATTAAGATATTAGAATTTTGATTAATATAATATAATAATTTTAAAATATCAAATTTTCCGAATATAAAAATATTATAAAATATATAATTATTATATAAATATTAAATATCAAATTTGAAAAAATAATATATATTATTCGAAAAATAAATCTCGATATAATTCTTTAATTTATAAATAGACTAGATTTATTTTATTTATTTTAGATTTAAGATATAAAATATTATATTTGTTTTTATAATAATAAAAATAATAAAAAAAATAGAAATCTATTAACTTTTATAAAAATAGTAATAAGGGCTCTCAATGAAAAATAAAATCTTTATTACAAAACTACTATAATTGTAATAATTGCTATTTTATAATAAATCATTATAATATTAATAGATTAAAAACTTATTAATTGATATATTTATTATAAAATCTTAAGTTATATTAAAAATAAATATTAATAGACCAATTCTTATCTCACTCCAAAAAAATAGAAATCCTATAAATACAACAAATCGGATAAAAGAAAACATATTTTTACAAAAAAAAGCAAAAATGGCAATAAAAAAAAATCCAAAAAAATTAAATATATAAAATCTGACGACGAGAACAAGAATATTAATATCAATAATACAATAATATTATAATATATTTTTATATTAATAATTATAAACAAAATCGATAATTTTATTGCCAATTTAAATATTATTATAAATTATATAAAAAAATTTATCTTCGATTCTAAATATTTAAATTATTTTATTAATAATTAAAACCTTTTTATGGATTTTTAATTATTATTTTTAATCGATTGATTAATTAAAAAAATTAAAAAGATTATTATATAATTAATAAATAAAAATATTATTAAAATTAAAATCAAAATTAAAATATTTTTTTTTATTAAAATATTTTATATTTTAAAAATAAAATTGAATTTTATTTCTATTAAACAAATTCAAAAAAAAAATTATAAATTAATATATATTAATAAATTTTACGAATAAATTTTTAAAATCAAAAATATTATTTTTTTATATTCCAAAATTAATAATATTTATTTACTCGAATTTATTTAAATAGATTTTTTATTATTTAAATAAATAAATTATTATTATTATTATATTATATTATTATATATAATATAAATATTAATAATATATAATGTCGATCCAAATTTATTTTTTTAATATAATCGAATAAAATATCTTAGTCAAAATAATTTTAAATATTTAACCAAAATAGTTTATAAAATCGACTTTGATCAAATATTATAAATATAATATATTTGCAAAAATTATATTATAAAAATAATACAAAAGATTTTATATAATAAAAAGATTAAATTAAGAATTAATAAATTTAAATTTATTTATTTCAATTTTATTAAATCTATTAATAAAATTAAAAAATATAAAAAATAATATTATTTTAGATATATCTTATGTAATAAAACAAAATATAATAAAATAAAATATTTTAAAATAAAAGACCAAATATTTAATTTTTTTAAAAAATTCAAGTTATATAACGAATATTTAAATATATAAATTTGTTAGATATATTTTAATAGAAAAAAACTAGGATTTTTGAAAATTTTTTATAAATATTATCTCGAATATAAGATTAAATAAAAGTTAATAATATTATATAATTTAGAACAAAATAGGCCGGCTAAATAATATAATTATATTATTTGAAAAAAAATAATATTTCTTTTAATATATAAAAAAATTTTATATAAATATTAATTAGAAATAATTTTAATTATAATTTATTTAATAAATCGATCTTTTTATTATATTCTTTTTCATTTTATAATATTATATAAAATATAATATAAATATAAATTAAAATTAGATTATTTTCATATTTTCAGTTTTATAATATATAATTTTATTAGTTTTTACAAAAAAAAAAATTAAAAATTATACAAAAAAAAATATTCTTTTAAAATATAATAATAATTTGATTTATATTATATTAATTAATAATAAAATTATTTAAAAAAATAATATTTATATCGACAAATTGTTTTTTAAAAAATATAAATCTTTAAAAATAAAATTTTTCAAATAGAAATATTTTATAAATTCGGATTTCGATTTAGGAAAAAATTATAATAATTTAAAATTATTAGAAAAATTGAAACTTTTATTTAAAAAATTATTTGATAAATTTAAAAAATTTTATATTCGAAAATCTATTTCTCTAATATTATAATATAAAAAAATTTTAAAAATATTAAAAAAAAATTTCCAAAAATTATAATTATATTTTTAGAATCTTTTACAAAATCTTATAAATAATAAAAAAATCGATAGAATTTTTAATAATATATTAATCGATCTGATAAATCTAGAAAATATTAAATATTAATAAATTTTCAAACAAATAATATAATATTTTAAATTATAAATATCAAATCTACAATATAATAAAAAAAATATTATTAAGAATATTAAAAATAATATAAATCAAGGCCAATTAAATAATTTGAAAAAAATCTATTATAATCTGGAGGATATAATTAATAAATTCAATACTAATATATATATATATATAACAATAGTTTATTTATTAAAATCTTTTGAGTCAAATATCTATAAATAAACGAAAATTAATAAAAACTAATTAGAATTAAAAAAAAATATATATAACAAATAAAAATCCTTTATAGAAAATAGAATTTAAATATTGATTAATTATCCAAAATATCAAAAAGTTTTATTAATTTAATAAATTTAGAAATTAAAATATAATCCAAATAAAGAAATAATCAGATATAAAATAAAATAAATAATTCGAGGAAATTAATAATAAAAAGAAATAGATTATTTTGAAATTTTTGTTTTTATAATTAAATTAATAAACTATAAAATTTTATTTATAAATATTATAATTCTAGATTGAAAAATCGACTAAATAAATATTAAAATAATATTTTTTTATAAAAAAATCGAAAAAATAATTTATATTAAATAACCGGAAAATTTTCAAGATTTTAATAATTCTAATAAAATTTTATTATTGAAAAAAATATTTTATAAATTGAAACAAACTTTAAGAATATAATATTATATTTTATTAAATTTTTTTAAAAATATTAAATTTATATTTTTCAATATAAATTTAAATATTTTTATTTACAAAAATAAAATAATTATAATAATTTATATCAATAATTTTTTAATTATTGGATCAAATCGAAAATATATTAATAATATTAAAATAATTTTAAATATAAATTTCTAAATAACCGATCTTAAATTATATAATTATTATTTAAAAATATAAATTATTTGTAATAAATTAAATTATATTATTAAATTTGATTAAAAAAAATATTTCCAAAAAATATTTGAAGATTTTAATATAATAAATATTAATCTAATATCAATTTTAATAGAAATATTACCAAAATATATAATTTTTATAGATCTGGAATTTATAGCAATATTAAACAAATAACGAAAATATTAATTAATTATCAAATTATTAATATATATAATATTTAAGATTTGATCAAATATTATATATATTGTTTCTATTATTAACAAATTTTTTATAAATCTAAATAATTATTATTAAAATATAATAAAATAGATTTTTAGATATTTAAAAAATATAATCAATTTAAAATTAATTTTCCAAAAAAAATTATAATAATTTGTTAGATATAATAATATAGATTGGATTAAAAATTATAATATATAATAATTTATATTAAAATATATCTTTAATTTTAGAAATAAAATTATAAATTGATTCTTCAAATATTAATTAATTATTATTTTTTTTTTTATAAAATAAAATATATTGGATAAATATAAATAACTAAAAAAATAATTTAATTTTATTATTTTTTTTAATAATTGAATCAAATATAATTTGAAATATTATCTATTATAATTATTTTCTATAATAATCAAAATATTATAGTTTTGGCAAAGAATCCTCAATTCCACAATTGGACAAAATATATTAATATTTAATATTATTTTGTCTAAAAAAAGATCGAAAATAGAAATGTTAAATTTAAATATATTCTAATAATAATCTAAATTGTTAATAAATTTACAAAAATTTTATATTATAATAAATTTAAAATATTTTATAAAATTATAAAAATATATTAATCCCGAATAACAAAATTTTTTTAATATATCAAAAGTTGATTATAGATAAATTTTAAATTTTATACTAACAATTATAAAATATTAATATTTTTTATATAAATTTTTGGCAGATTTAATTATTATAAATTGAAATTATAACTAATCTCGTTTAAATTAATAAATTAATATTAAAATATTTCGATAATTGAGGTCTATATAAAAAAAATAAATAATAATTATATATATTTAATTCTTTTTTATATAAAATAATAAATTTTATTTTTTTTATTTAAATTTTTTTAAAAATTATTTATTATAATATTTTTTTTATTTTTTATATATTAAAATATTTAGAAAATTCAATTGCAAAAAATTAATAATTATTTATATTATTTTATAATTATAATAAATTAAATTTATAATTATATAAATTAACCAATAAAATATTTAATAAATATTGATCGAAATTGAAAAAAGATATAAAAATATTTTATTCCAAGTTTTAATAATTCAAAATATAAAAAATCGAGCAATTTTATATAAATAAAATATAAAACAAAAATTTTATTTTATTTTTATATATTTATTAAATTTTGAATAAAAAATAATTATATATAAATAAATTATAAATATTATTAATTTAATAAATAAAATATTTCTAATATTTAATAAATTCCAAAATAATATTAATTTCGTTAAAATCTAAAAATATTTAATTTTAATTTGTTTTTTTTTTAAATATTGGGATTTTGTTTTCTCTTTTGATAAAATTTTTATTTTATATTTTTTTTTATATTATATCAAATCCGAGAAAAATAATATTATTATAGATATACAAAAATTTAAAATATATTTAAATTTTATTAATAATGTGGTTTTTGTTGAATAATATATTGATCCGAAAATTCCAAAAATAATAATTATTAATTAGATTGGATTTTTTATTATTAAAATAAAAAATTAGATTAGAAATAAAAAATAACAATAATATTCTTTTTATATTTAAATAATATAATTATTAAAATTTTTAAATAATATATTTTATTTGATCATTTTTGATCCAAATAAAAATATAAAAAAAAAAATTAAATTATATAAATTATAAATTCTATTTATCTAAAAAATTTTTATAAAAAAATATTAAAATAAATAAATAAATCTAGATATATAATTATAAAAAAATTAAAA
>Ga0247778_1000839_pt1 | contig 22582 bp, 19 predicted proteins | sample UWRJL049202B5_FD_179939 | JGI IMG/M metagenome (GOLD analysis project Ga0247778, IMG submission 179939) | Plant litter microbial communities from Arlington Agricultural Research Station in Wisconsin, United States - UWRJ-L049-202B-5 | ecosystem: Environmental > Terrestrial > Plant litter >... | reverse complement strand
CTTGCTGAATCCGGCAGGGATTTCACGAGTGTGGTTATTTCGTATGCCGGCGGCGGCTTTTTTTGTGAAGAACAGTCCAGCTACAACCCGCTCGCCGCCAGACAGGCCTGGGGTCACACCATGTCATTCCTCGACTATTTATTAAAATAGATCGACTACTGCCGGACGTCCTTCGATGCTACTTTTATGCTTGCCTGCGGGAAGCGGATGTGGAACGTTGTACCCCCGTGAGATTCAATATGCACAGTTCCCTCCAGATCTTCTGTGAGACCGCCGATCAGCAGCATTCCAAAAGACTCGTTTTTTTCCGGATTGAAATCTGCAGGCAGCCCGCGGCCGTTATCCGCAATGATGAGCGATAGCCAACTTTCAGCCGTCGCAAACAACCGCACTGTTATCCTGTCTTCCCCGGTCCAGGGAAAAGCGTATTTAAAGCAATTGGTTATAATCTCATTGAGGATCAGACCTACAGGCACGGCCTGCTGCAGATCCAGCTGAATGGCTTCTACCTGTACATCAAACCAGAGCTTTCCCGATCCCTGAAAAGCGTATTTGAGGTATTCAACAAGGTCGCCTATATATTCCGGCATATCGATGCTGGAGGTATTATTAGATTTGTATAGCTTTTGATGAATCAACGACATGGCATATACCCGGTGCTCACTTTCCACTACGGCGGCCAGCGCCTCCTTGTCATGAAGAAAGCTGGACTGCGATTTAAGGAGACTGATGATCACCTGCAGGTTATTCTTAACGCGGTGATGAACTTCCTTTAGCAGCCATTCATTTTCCGTGAGCAGGCGTTCGAGCTGGCGGTTCTTTTCGGAGATCTCCTTTTGTTGATACTCGAGTTCGAGATTCTTTTGCTGCTTGAGCCGGTAACGATTGTAGATGAGTCCGATGATCAATAAAAGAATAAGGAGGCCGGCAATCATCATATTTCGGAATACCCGGGAACTCGAGACCTGGACCTGCTGCAACTGGTTTTGTTTGGTCAACAATTGGATATCCGCGGCCTGGATATGCAGGTCTTTGTCCTTTTGATCGATGTCATATTTTATCTGCAGTTCCTGGATCTGAATCGCTTTTTGAACCCCTGATAGTGAATCATTCAGCAGGTGGTACGCTGCAAAATGCAGCAAACCTTCTTTATAACGCCCTGTGGCCGAGTCTACCTGGGATCGAAATCTCTCTACGTTTACCCGCAGGGCCAGGCTTACCAAATCGCTTTTGTCAAAATGCAGCTGGTTTTCGTAAGCTTCAGCCGTGCTGTACCGACGGGTAAGGAGATAAAATTTTCCAAGGGCAAGGATCATTTCCATCTGAAGCTGCTTAAACGACCTATCGTATTGCCCGACTTTGACGGTATCCAGAAATCGCATCACTTTTAAGTATTCTTCCTCCGCCTTTTTAAAATCATTGAGGGCGAGATAACAGTTTCCCCTGGCCAAAGAAGCCCTTGAGCGGTCACTGTCATTGTCCAGCGGTATTCGCCGGATGGCTTCAGATAGCAAGCCAAGGGCCTCTCCGGCGCTATCTTTTTGCAGCAGGCCCGCCACTACCGACCGTATGCAACCATGATAGTAATTCGAGTTGCTGCCGGCAAATATCGTTCCTTTCCTGGCATAATAGAGCGTGCGATCCCAGATCCCTGCCTGCGCATATGTCAGGGATGCCTCCCCATACAACCTGGCGAACCGGGATGAATCATTTTTTTTACAAACAGAGGAGTCGAGGGACCGAACCATTTCCGTGGAATACTGGACCTCTTTAACAAGATCTCCCTTTAGTCTTGCGTCAGCCCTGAGCAGATCGTAGGTAAAATGAAGGTTTCCTGCATGAATAGCTTTCAAGCCACGGATCACAGTAAGAAGTTCTTTTTCTGCAAGATCGAGGTTGGGAATCCAAAGATGTGCATCGGCCTCGTACTTAAGGGACTGTAATTCATATGCCGTATCTTTCATCAAATGAAACAATTGACGCGCTTGTTCAAAACATCTGGCCTTCTCGGCGCCGAAGCCAAGCTTGGAATAGTTGATATCCGCCCCGAGACGGGACCAGCACTCTGCCTCTCCCCTTATGTCACCTGTTCGATGATAATAATTTATCTCCTGCATAAAGAACGCTTCGCCCCTGACAAGATCATTTCGTAGGATGTAAGAGACTGCCTTCCATTCTAATACTTGATTGGTCCAGTTGTCGCTTCGGATGGACTTGCTCAATACCAGCGCCTGGTCTAAAAAAAAGTTAGCGCTATCGAGATTTTTCTTTTGATTGCCTTCTCTCACCGCATAGCTGGCTCCTTTGTTCATCAAAGCGGCGATGCGGTTGGTGTCGGCCTGGGCAACCGCCATGACCATGGTCATCAATAGCGCGGTAGTAAGCGCCAAATCTCGCATGACAGGACCCGTATTCATGATGGAACTTTTCGGTATTTATATATAAAAATAAAGAATCCCAGGCGTTCATGGAATCTTCCTGAGAACAACAGGGTGTCCGCGAAATATCGCGGTATTTCGTGAATTTCAAAGATCTTTCGTGGGAGGTTATTTCATAACGCTCACAACTTGAATCATTTAGTCCCTGGCATCGAATTCGGACCGATAGAAGCTCAATCAAATCAATTTAATCATGGAAAAGAAAAAAACAAGCATCGTATTCTGTCATGGGATTTGGGCAGACGGCTCCTGCTTCAGCAAATTAATCCCGTCCCTCCAGAAAGAAGGGTACGAAGTCATCGCATGTCAATACACACTCAACACGCTTGCCATCGATGTGGACATAGTTAAAGGCTCACTAGGCAGGGTCAGCAGCCCTGCAATTCTTGTAGGCCACTCTTACGGAGGAGCGGTTATCACCGCTGCAGGTGCCGACAACCGGGTTGCCGGTCTTGTGTACATTGCTGCCCTTTGGCCGGACACCGATGAAACCTCTCAGACGCAGCAAGACAAATATCCAAAGACCAATATCTGGTCTGCCGTCGAGGTAGCGGACGGAAGGGCATGGATGAAACACGCCGGTACCGAATTTTTTGCAGGCGATCTCTCAGCGGAAGAGCAAAAGCTCGTCTGGGCCACCCATTTCGCTCCCGACGCAAACCTTTTTAACACAACGGCCCCCGGAACGGCCTGGAAGACGAAACCGAGCTGGTATATCGTTGCCACACAAGACAAAACGGTTCACCCGCAATTGCAACGCGATGGCGCAAAGAAAATGGGCGCCAGGATGTTTGAGGTGGATTCCAGTCACGTTCCCATGCTTTCGAAGCCAGAGTTCGTATTAGACGTGATTCGACAGGCTGCAAAAGACGTGGTCGAAACAGTTAAATAGTGGAAAATCACTCCTCTTTCCGATGAATAAAAAGTCCCGCATCCGCGGGGCTTTTTTCCAGACTACTGATACGTCATAAGCGTTCTAAATAACAACCACGGAACAAGATTCTAGCGGCGCACAGGATTCACTCACACGTCACTGATAGCAAAAGTCATAATCCTTTCGTAGCTTCTGCTGAATGGTAAAAACGAAAATCCATGGAATATAAGTAATGCCTGAAAAAAGTGTAACATTATCAACAAAGCTAATGCACATAAAGTGCTGAAATAGGCAATATCCTTAGTTCTGCCACGTGAATATTAACGATAAAATAAGTAAGCAGTAAATTTTAAAAAAATCATATCACTTTGAATTATACAATGTCCCTAATTTACCATAAATATAATCAGTAACGTGGGTCGCATCGAGAAGGGCAATTCCAATGCCTACCAAAGGATTCGTACTTTTTCGTTTGGTAGCGGTGAAAGCTTCGCTTTCAAAAGCGGACAAACAGAACCGCCTCGACCGCGTAGCGCTCGTGAGGCGCTTATCTTCTGAACCCTATTCTCTCCCTATCCTCCCATTTTCTCTGGGCGGCCTTTTCGTCGAGTAAGTTCTCCATGGCATCATATATATGGTTCAATTGCGCATCATGTTCCCCCAGCCTCTCCTTAATTTCCCGCATCTGCTCTTTTAAATCATTCTGTCTGATATTATACGCCTGATCTCCACAAATGCCCTCATAATGGCAATGTTCATGTTTATTGCCTTATCCGAGTTTAGAACACCACTTAACATCGCAACGCCTTGCTCGGTAAATGCGTATGGCAGATATTTATTATGCTACCCCCTACCCATCTTTAAGGTTTCAATTTGAAACCTTAGACCGTCATGCTCATCTTTGGTTAGCTGAAACATAAAATCGGCCGGAAAACGTTTGATGTTTCGTCTTACTGCAAGATTCAAAGCCTTGGTTTCAGTCTCGTACAGGTCTGCCAGGTCTCTGTCCAACATCACCCGTTCGCCCCTGATTTCATAGATCCGGTTTTGGATACTTCGGATTATTTCCATAGAACTAAATTTATTAGTACCAAGTTAAACCTTCCAGATTATTTAATAAAAAAAAATAATCACATCATCACTTTCCGTCGTTGGCGGGAAAACCTCAAATTCGAGTAAGGGTTCTTCACAGAAACAGTTTCTCCAAATCCTCCCTCCACCGGTTCGAATTCATCCGGCTGGGGCAACAAATGACCCGCAACGCAATTTGCAGGTTTTGTTTTGTCTGGACGAGATTAGAGGCCCGGCACAATGTGCGGGGTTTTTGCATTTTACCGTTCATTTTCAAGTTTCTATTTTACATTGGCATAATTTACGCTACTTGTAATCAGTCTCTTTGGGTATTGGAGCTATTTCATATTTTAAATTCCATTCTTTTATGTTTTCTAAAATTGGCAAAAACGCTAAGCCTTTTTCAGACAACTTATATTCTACCCTTGGCGGTATTTCCTTATAGGCCAATCTCTCCAATAGTCCATCTTCTTCCAATTCTTTTAGTTGTTCGGTTAGTACTTTCCTTGAAATGTGAGGTATTATGGAATCTAGCTGACCAAAACGAATGGTACGGGTGCTGATAACGTTTATTATTATTGGTTTCCATTTATTTCCAATGGTGCCGATCGCTCTTGTAAATGGGCAATTCGAATTGCAAAATCTGTCGTCTCTCATATTTTAAAAATTTGTAGTTACCTAATAGTAACCAGTATATACTATAATAGTTACTAAACTAGACTATTAATAATATCTTTGCGAAACAAATTTATAAATAATTAATAATGAATAGATTAAAAAACAAAATAGCGGTTATTACAGGTGGCAATAGTGGGATTGGGTTTGGCATTGCCCAAGAATTTAAAAATGAAGGTGCTAAAGGAGTTATTGTCGGCAGAAATCAGGGAACCTTAGATAGTTCTGTGGCTCAACTTGGTGATAATTTTATAGCCATAAATGCCGACGTAACCAACCTTGCCGACCTGGAAAGAGTGTTTAAAGAAACCTCTGAAAAATTTGGTAAAATAGACGTTGTTGTAGCCAATGCGGGTGGTGGAACCATAGGTACTGTGGCAAGTATTGGCGAAGCCGACTATGATAAAACAATGGATCTAAATCTGAAAAGTGTTTACTTCACTGTTCATAAAGCACTGCCCTATATGAATGATGGTGGTTCTATTATTCTTATCGGGTCAAATGCAGCACATCGGGCATATTCGTCATTTACGCTTTATGGTGCGGCAAAGGCGGCTGTAATCTATCTAGCTAAAGGGTTTTCAAGCGACCTTTTAGATAGGAAAATAAGAGCAAATGTAATAACACCAGGTACAACAGATACACCTGCATTTGACAAGTTTGTTCCCGCAGAACAAATTGAAGCTGTAAAAAAACACTATGCAGGTGTAATGCCGACAGGCAGAATTGGGCAACCATCTGACATTGGCAAAACAGCGGTTTTCCTTGCCTCTGATGATTCTTCGTTTATGCTTGGTGCTGAACTCCTTGTTGATGGAGGTATGACCTATTTGGCTAAGTAATTTGACCCCACACTGGCACGAATTTGAACTCGTGCCATTAAATAATTAAAATAAATTCAAAATGAGTAAATCAGAAAAAAAAGTATCGAGCTACGCAATAATCGGCTTCGGCAATATCGGCCAGGCCCTGGCCAGGGCGTTTGCCCGCAACGGCATTGAAGTTTCCGTTGCAACTACGCGCGCCCCCAAAAGCTTTGCGTCCGCCGCGGCTGCGATCGGACCTGAGATCATTCCAACGACACTGGCGGAAGCCGTTAAGGCAGACATCATTTTTTTGGCTGTGCGTTTCGAATCGCACCAGGATGTCGCAAAGGCACTGCCCGCCTGGCAGGGGAAGACCATAGTAGATGTGACCAATGCCTACGGCGTCTCCCCTGAGCAGCTTGGAGGACAACCTTCTTCCAGGTTCGTCGCGAAGGCCTTCACTGGTGGACGACTGGTGAAGGGCTTCAACCATTTGCTCGCTGCCATTCTTGACCAGGATCCAGCCGTACATGGTGGCAAAAGAGTCGTGTTCCTGGCGAGCGACGATGACGGAGCATTAGCGGAGATTAGTGCACTTGCAGAAAAACTCGGTTTTTCACCGATCAAACTCGGCGGGCTTTCGGAAGGCGGACTGCTTGTGCAGGCGCGCGGAAATACCTGGGGTAAACTTATCTTTCAGGACCTGGTCAGGTTCGACTGATGAATCGTGATCGCAAATCTTAAATAATGGAAACAATGAGTAAATTAAAAAATAAAGTAGCGGAGGTTACCGGTGCTTCAAAAAGAATAGGTGCGTCTATCGCCAAACACTTTGCGGCAGCCTGGATCACGGGAGAGCAAATTTCCGTTTCGGGGGATGTATGGTTTTTAAACATTAAAAATAAAAAAGGCAGGCAATTGAACGGAATCATTGGTTGACAGTGGTAGCAGTGCACAGTATTGAATAGGCAGCAGTCCGCTTCCAAAATACGGTAGGTAAGGTTAAAGATAAATTTTTGCCAAGGGCTTACCGATCTCTTACCAGGACGATCGCTGTACTAAGGACGATAAGTAATAGCCGTTTTATAACCATTGACCCGTTCCTCTCCATGCAGGTCTTGTGGAGCATCGCAACTCTGCCGGCTGCAGATGAAAGTGGTCGCAGACTGGAGCCAAGGGCATCATCGCCAACAATAACCCATTGTGATTGCAGGATCGGGCGGCGGAAAGAGCTTCCTAACCAATCACATGGTGCGCAGCTACTATGAACAGGGTACGCACGTACTGATCTTTACAAAATCTATATCCTTTTTAAACGCGGCGCTGCTGTGTTTCTCATTCAATATGCTATTATCGTTTGGGGCGCCGCATATCGATGAAAATGCCGTCAATATCACGGTTATGATATATCGTAGTACGTTTTTCATGGTTTACTTAATCCCCGAAATCTAATATTTTTCAAAAACATATAAAAATTTTACCACTTTTTTCTCACAGAATCTGTTTTAAATGGGTCCGCTGCTATAGAACTAAATTTATTAGCACCCGGTTAAACGTTCCTGATTACCTTTACGCCAGCTTAACAAGCAAGGCCAAAATATCTTACTAATACGTACGAGAAAAAAATACCTGTCAGCCTTTATTGCGGATTGGACCTTATCGGTGAAGTTCTCTATGGTAAATGGAAGATCAGGTTGCTGTATTTTATAGATAAAGGATCTTTGCGGCCGAGTGATCTGCAACGTAAAATTCCTGACGCTTCACCAAGAGTGCTTTTTATGCAACTCAAAGAGCTTGAAGCTCATGGGCTTGTTACCAGAATTTCCTTTCCCGAGGTTCCTCCGAGAGTTGAATACCGGATTAGTGAAATCGGTCAACCATTGCTTCCCATTATTTCTGCTCTTGGTGAATGGGGGGATAGAATCAGGAAAAGGGATGGCCGCCAAATAAGAAGGCGGCCATCATTTTTTAATTTCCTGCAAGCCTATATATTATATCGTTGGAATTGTACCACCATCGATAATGTATTCTGTGCCGGTTAGATAAGAGGCACGGGGAGAGACCAGAAAACCAACCAGCTCTGCCACATCTGTGGGCTCGGCCGGCCTTCCTATCGGTATACCACCCAGCGCATCCATTACACTTTGTCTGGCCGCCTCCAGGCTACCGCCAGAACCTTTAGCGATGCGCTCAACCATACGGATAGATGCAGTTGTATTGATCCAGCCCGGCGACACAGTCAATACCCTGATACCTTTAGATGAAACTTCTTTTGCCAATCCTTTACTGTAATTGATCAACGCGGCTTTGGCCGCTGCATATGGAAGTGTCGAATCATGTAGGGGCATCGATCCCTGTATGGAAGCAATATGGATGATAACGCCCGTACCCCTTTTTAGCATATCCGGCAGCAATCCCTTGTCAAGCCTGACGGGTGCAAGAAAATTCTGTTGTATTGTCATCTCCCAATGCTCATCTGTCAGCACGATAAAGCCGCCCGAAGGGGTTTCTGACCCACCCATATTATTAATCAGAATGTCAATACCGCCGAACATGGAGCTGATCTCCTGAATAACTGTTGCTCCGCCTGCTGAAGTGCTTAAGTCAGCGGATATGAAATTCATTTCTGCGGGAAGATCGTCGGGTTTATTTCTCGCGGTTACAATGACTTTCGCCCCTGCTCTTGCCAACCTTTGCGCGATAGCTTTCCCAGTGCCTTGGGTGCCCCCGGTGACCAGGGCCGTTTTACCTGCCAGCTCATTGTTAAAATTAGCTACTTCCATTCGTTTATATTTTGGTATAGCGCGGCAAAAACAATACCACCCGTGCCAGATCATCCATAACTGACTTACGATTCACTTAGTGATAATTTTATCTCTATTGCAGAACTTCTGATGGAACGAAGACTGGACTATTCAGTTCCTGTAAAAAATGATCTGGCAGTTCTTATTGGCGATATCACCGTCCGGCGGTGCTACATATCCTTTCAGTAGTATGGTATATGCTGCTCCGGCCGCCAGGTCCGGAACAAAGTACCGCGCAACCCGTTGGCCGCTGCCGTCATTTCTTCTGACGATAAAGGAAAAGTTACTTCCCGGTTCCATGGGAATATAAGATGTCACTTGTTTGTACCGCATGACGCCGAATTTTTCCTGTGCTGTCGTATCCCTGTACAGCGCCACTTCTCCGCCGTCAGGAGAAAAGTGCATCACCCGCACGAGGGCTTTATCCGGTACCGCCCTATAGTCATCCGCTACCAATAAGGCCGAATAATGATGCAGGCTGTCCGCAAAAATGGCACTATAGTAAGCGCCTGAACGGGTCGTGGCTTCTCCTACCGTCACCGGCGTCTGGGTGGAATCTTTGAACGACACCTTCCAGTTGCCCGCCTTGAAAGGCAGGTAACCGTTGGGCTGTGGATAGATGTAAGCATAGTTGATGAAAAGGTAGCCCGTGTCCGGCTTTCCATTTGTCTCCACCAGCGCACGGACGGCAGTGGCATTTCCCCCATAGGAAACGCCCGCACGCAGATCTGTGGAAGTATTGATCAGGCTCATATATGCATTACTGTTGGCAGGAGGCAGCCGATCATGCTTATAGCACGAGGACACTTGCAGGACAGCTCCCATCAATAGGATCAAACGGATATTTTTATAGTTCATATACATTTATTGAACGGTTATTTTACGGATAAGACGATTGTTCCTGTCAGCCACATAAAAATTACCTTTTGCGTCAAATCCTACTTCCGTCGGACCGTTGAACGCTGCATCCTCTCCGGAACCATTGTGATATCCCTGGGTCCCGTCGCCTGCCAGGATATAGGCATACCGTGCGGTAAGGTCTATTTTCAGGACTGAATTCCCATCCACCACCAGGATATTGCCTTCCGCATCCGGCGCTACGGAGCGCAGCTCATGAAAGGTCGTGGTCGCCAGCGGGCCATATTTCCCTATATGGTCATCGGGATGACCAGCGATGGAGGTCACCTCAGCCGAGCGCGGATTCAATTCCTTCAGGACCGAAAATTCCGTGAAATACACCCGGCCATTCAGGGCGGCGGCTATCTGGGTAGGTCCCGATAACCTTACTTCCGAGCCGAATCCATCCTGGCTACCGCTGAGCACCGAGCAAAATCCGTCGCAGCTCACTGTGGCCACCGGGCTCGACACAATGCCCCCGGCAGAGATCTTACGGATGGTATTGTTGCCAAAATCCGCCACATACATATTCCCATCCACGTCGAAGGAAATATCGCCAATGTCGGAAAAGGTGGCGGATAAGCGGGGCCCGTCGTTCACGATGCTGGTGTCGGTGTCGGTAAATGCGCGGCCGGCAAAAACGCTCACTTCATGAGTATTCCTATCCAGCTTCACGATCAACGAAAAGGGATAATAGTACACGAGGTCGTACGTGCGTTCCGCAATGTAGATATCTCCTTGTGCATCGACAGCCATCCCTTTGACCTCTCCAAAATATACATCCGCGCCCGGCCCTTCCATTTGCGCGCCGCCGCCGGCGATGGTCTTCACCGTTCCATTGGATACCTCCCGGATATAATGCATGTTGCTGTTGTAGTCAAAGTCGGCGGTATAGATCACGCCGTCCGGCCGTACGACCATCGTTTCGATCAACCCAAATTTTGCCTTCAGCAAAGAGTCATCGTGGATCTCCAGGGCCCCATATGGGTCGCTGCCCGCATAGGTGCTTACCAACACCTTACCCGGTATCAACGGCGGTGGCTGCCGGACACTGAATGTTCCCACAGGATAGGTGAGCCCGCCGAAACGCGCGGTCACCTGTAAAGTACCCCTGATGCTGTCCGGCACGATCACTTTGTACGCCTGCACGGCGATCTGTGAAGACCCCTGATCATAGACTGGCGCTTGTTTCGGGACCAACCGGTCGTCCACACCTATAATACGCGCCTCATGCCCGCCAAAAAGGAAACGAAGGTCGGCAGCCTTGTTGAATTTTCCCCTGATCTCGATGGTATCCCCTATGAATGCCGAGCCACGGCTCAGGTCATACACGCCCGGCTGCCTGCTGATGGAATCCAGCTCCTCGTCCACTTTATGGCAGGAAAAAAGCGGGAAGATCAGCGAGCATAATACAAGGGTCAAATGGGTATATTGTCGTCTCATATATTTCGATTAATAAAATGAAAAATTAAAGCTTATGGTATAATAGCTGAAGGGCTTGTAGCGAAGGAAGATATTGTCACCCATTGCCGTGTTGAGTGTTCCGGAGGAAATACTTACCGTTTCAGGGTTGTACCTGTAATTGCGGTTCCTGTCTTCGTAAAAAAGAACAGGTTGGTTCAGCAGGTCCTGGACGCTGAATTTGATCTGCAGCCATTTGTTGACACGCTGCAGCAGGGAAACATCCAGCACGCCCCTGCCCTTCTCCATGATATCCGGAAAACCGGGTTCATTGTCAGCACCACCCGGTACGGGAATCCCGTCACCCGCTACGTCGTTGTTACCTACCACCGAGATCCGGTCGCCCTGGTAATTGTAGCTCAGCGAGATCCGGGAACCCAGGCGAATGTCGTCGTAATTCAGGATGGCATTCACCAGCCAGGGCGATTGTCCCTGTAACGGACGCCGCCGGTCGCCATGGTTACTGTTACCCAGATCAGCATTATTGCCATAGCCGGTACCCGGTGTAAAGACCTCCGTTTTAATATAGCTGCCGTTAAGGATCGTCGAGAATCTTCGGAGGAAGGGAGAGGAAAAGAAATCCATGTTCTTCCTTATCTCCATCTCTATGCCGTAAAAGGAGGCTTCTTTCGAATTCTTGAATAGCAGTTGGTTCCCTTGCGAGCTATTGTAATCATTGACGGTGAATGCCTCTATAAGGTCCTTTCCCTTCTTGTAAAAGAAACCCAGGGTCAGCATTTCATTTTGCTTTCTGCTGACAGGGTACCATTCCCAGCGAAGATCGTAGTTGCTGAAGGTGGCTGTTTTCAACGCGGGGTTTCCATACTCGAGGATCTGGGTGGTATTGTTGAAATAGGCGAACGGCGCTTTCTCGCGGAACTCGGGCCGGTTGATGCTGCGGGCAAAGGCCGTACGCATCACCAGGCTGGGCTTGACATTCCAGGTCACGTTGACGGATGGCAATATGAAATTGTCCGCATTGTCCGCTTCAATGGGGTATACCACGCTGACACCCGACCGGCCGGTGGCTGCCATACGGAACCTGTAGTGGTCGTAACGAGTGCCAGCATATATGTTCAGCGTTTCCCTGAACAGAGGGGCATCCAATCCTATGTAGCCTGCATTCCACTGGTTACTGGCCGTGTAACGGGTGCCGGCATACTCCTGCAATTCAAAACCACTGCCGTCGTCCCTGTAATTGTCCCGTTTATACAGCTCATTGATATTGGTGCTGCCGATGCTGTTGATGCGTTCATCGAAATAACCTGTCCCCTTCACAACTTCCAGTTCCCTTGCCGAAAATTCCCGTTGCTTGAACTCCTGGTAGGTCCCTAGTTTGAGGAGGATACCCTTGTTGCCTATTTTATGCTCGTAGTCTGCCGTTGCAGTATAACCGTTCTCGACGGTGTGGGTGAACAGGCGCCTGTTATAAGGAAAATACTGTGTTCCGTCGTAAATGCGTATCGACCAGGGCGCCTGCGGGTTCTCTTCGAACGGGGATGTATCCCCTCTCCAGGGACGGATATAATCAACGGTCCGCATGTCCGGTTCCTGCTGGTCGGTGTTGGCAAAGCCCAGTGACCAGCGAAAGGGATCTTTCCGCTTCCCCCCAAGATAATGCGTACCACTCAGCTGGCCGGTGTAAAGACGGCGCTGCCTGTAATAAAGACGTACCTCCTTCTGTTCTGTATCCAGGACCTCGGCGTCTGTGAGAACAGAGATATTTACCAGGTCATTACCCAGCTGATTGAAGAAATTCCTGAAGTCGATGTGGCTGCTGTCCTTCAGGTGAAGGGAAATATTCTGCAGCACTCCTACCCTATTGGTGTATTGCGACTGGATATCATATGATTTCGTACGAAGGGCATATTTCCGTACATATTTTTTCCCATCCAGCTGTACTTCCGAGTTCATAGACCAGCCAAATTGCCGGTCTATCTGATTGGTAGTAACCGTACTTGTATAAGTCAGCGAGGTCAGGTTGCTGATCCGGCTGTACTTCCCCACCTTCCAGGAATCATAGTAATTCAGCACCAGCCGCTTGTCCATATCTTGCCGGACGGCGACATACTGCCAGGTATTCGACAGCATTCTGCCATATGCCGCCTTCTCCTTTACGGACGACAACGATAGCTTTACGATGTCAGGGAATCCCGCGGGCAGCTTCCGGGCGCCATCATCGAAGCCCAGCCAGTCCGTTGCTCCGCCTTTGTAGGAATAATAATCGCTGAAGGAGGAATTGGGGCGGTAGGAGGCCGACAATTGTACGTCCAACTGGCGTACCAGCATAGGGCTCTTGGTGGTGATCTTTATTGCCCCGCCGGTGAAATCGCCCGGCAGTTCGGGCACCGGCGATTTATAGACCACCATTTTATCGATCAGGCTGCTATTGATCAGGTCCAGGGAAAAAGCGCGGCTGTCCTGTTCAGTGGCCGGCGCAATCAGATCGTTCAGGTAAGTAATGTTATATCGCCGGTTCAGGCCACGCACGATGGCAAAATTATCCACCACGCTTACGCCTGTGATCCGCCTGGCTATCTCCGACGCGTCACGGTCCGTGCTTTTTTGTATCTGCTCATTGGAGATGCCGGAAATGATATTACGGCTGGTACGGATCTCATTCACCAGCTCGGCATCCGTACTGTTGGAGATCCTTCCAAACCTTCTGGAAGCCGTCACCGCCACCGTCTGCAACTGGTTCTCGGCCTGCAGCACCGCATCATACTGGTTGGCATTGTCTGCCCTGACCTCCACCTCCTTTGCCGTGAACATCTTATACCCTGCGAAGCTAAGCTGCAGCGTATACCTCCCCACCGGGAGCGATTCAAAATAATAATACCCCTGATCGTCAGCCGTGACACCTTTTCCCAATTCTTTGACCAGTACGGTAGCGCCTGCCAGTGGATCACCCGTTCCAACGTCCACTATCCTTCCGCTCAGGCCACCGGGAACCCCGTTACGGGAGAGAATGAGATAATAGTTTCGGACCTTTTTATACTGAAGGGAGGTGCCCTTTAGCAAACCCTTCAGCATATCTTCCACCGTTGCATTGCTAAAAGAAGTATCTACCAGCTGATCCACCCCGGCGAGGCGGCTGTTGAAGGCAATCCTTATGCCGAGCCTGGATTCGATTTCCGACATGGCCTGTCTTATCGGCACCTGCCGCCACTGTACCGTCATGTGCTCTTTATCCTGCGCATGCAGGTTGAAGAGCAGCGCACATAGCAGTACGATAAGAAGGCAACCTCGTTTTAAGATCTTGATTACCGCTACAGGCAGGCCAAAGCCATTAGCGGCTGCTGCGCTCCATTGATACAGAAAGTTCATGATTGTATATTGCTTGTTTGCTAAATGATAGGGTCAATTGCAGGCTTCCCCGTTGATGATATAGATTCCTTCTTTCTTTTTTTCAATATGGGTGTTGGTAAGCGCAGCGAGGATCTGCAGGACATCCGCTAATGGCATATCATCGAAGCCGATGCGGTAGCGACAATCCTTTAGCCCGTTGTTGCCAAAACGAATGGATATGCCGTATTTCCTGCATACGTCGTATATGATCTCTTCCAGCCTCGTGTCTTCGTATATCAGCTTTTTGTACAAGAAAGCATCGATCCCACCAACAGCCACCTTTTTCAGTTGGTAAGTATTGGCCGCCGTGTCAAACTTCAGTTGGTCTCCTGGCATCAAATTACGCCCCACCAGGGCGCTGGCGCCATATCGATTCATCTTTTCGACCTTGACGGCGCCCGTTTTCACGCTGATTTCTACCGTATTCTTTTCAAAGGATTGTTTCACCAGAAAGGAAGTGCCCAGCACGGTAGTAGTGATAGACCCGGTATGTACCCGGAATGGGTGAAGCCGGTCAGGTGCAACATTAAAAAACACTTCGCCTGCCTGCACTTCCACCGTTCTGCCTGCATCATTGAAATGATCCGGGTACTTCAGCACTGATCCCCTATTCAGCCAGGCAGTGCTGCCATCGGGTAATTGAATTTTTACAAGTGCTTTTTTATCGCTGGAGGCGACCATGAGGCGCACAGGGTAAGGAACGGCTGGCGCCTTAGACCTGTTTGCAGGATGGCCATTGCCTGCTATCGTTGAGGATGAATGACGCCGGGAAAGACGGACCAGCCACAACAATGAAACTGCGACCAGCGATGCCGCAGCGATACGGATGACATAGGGCATGATTCTGCGCCGTCGTACATGGCCTTTACCATGAAGGATCAAGCTATGCAGCCGACCTTTTACCGCCTCCTCATGCGAAAGAGAAGAGAAAACCGGGCCATCTGCAACATCCAGCTGTTGATACCATTGTTCCAGGAGCCGTAGCTCTTCCGGAGAGGCAGTCCCTTCTTCGTAACGTTGCAACAGCGATGGCAGATCAGTCTCCGGGATTGTCATATCAGCATTTTACTTACTTATGACACGGTCCTTCCGTGATAATACCATCTGATCAGTGTTAAGAAATTATTACCAAGAGCATTGACTATAGACGGCAACGTCAATAGTTATTTATTTGCAGCAGCAATATGACCGATCTATTCCATTCCGGGTTCGAAGATTTTTATAATAGTTATTGGCGGCTATTGTACAGTACAGCGTTTTCCAAGACGGGTGACCATGACGACAGCCTGGATATTGTACAGGATCTTTTCATTCATCTTTGGGAGAACAGGGCTGTCATTCATATCAATGGATCTGTAGAAGGCTACCTGCTGATCAGTCTGCGCAACAGGATATTCAATCATTTCAGAAAGAAGGGGACAAGGGAAAAAGTCACGACGGATTATGCCCGGTTTGTGGAAGTGTTGGTAAGCCACAAATTTGAATTTATAGAGGAGCAGGCGACACGTAGTATGGCAGAGGAAGCCGTCAGAAAGGCGGTGGAACAATTGCCGGAAAAAATGAAGTATATTCTCGTTCAGAACAAGTATCATCAAAAGACGATCCAGCAATTGGCAGCTGAGCTGAACATCGCTCCTCAAACCGTGAAGAACCAGCTGACAAAAGCGCTGCATTACATCGAGCGCTTTATCCGACAGGCTGACGCAAAGGAAATCACCTTTTTGCTGCTATTGTTTATGGGCCAGCCGACAGGGAATCCGATTTGACCCGCTTTCCAGTGCGGGGGATAACTTAAGTTAAAATCTATCGGGAGCAATTGCCGAAATTTGTGGTATTTTACTCGCTTTTGCAGCTACCAGTAAGAAGCATGTCTAACCAGTTAACCATTCACCATGACTGAAAAAAATGAAATAATAGCCCAGCATCTGCGAAACTTCGCTGCTTTGACTGATAAAGACATCGCGGACAGCCAGTCATTCTGGAAACCACGCAAGATCAATAAAGGTGAATTCTTTAATATGCAGAGGATGGTCTGCAATGACCTTGGCCTGGTGGTAAAAGGAATTTTTCGTATTTATTATCATGATCCTAAAACGGAAGAGGACAAAAATATTTTCTTTTTTTCAGAAAATCAATTCGTCGTTTCTTTTAGAAGTTTTATCTCTCAAAATCCCTGCTGGTACTTCATTGAAGCCATGGAAGATGCCGAAATTATTTTTATTTCCTATCAAGATCTCAACAGCCTTTACGAAACGAATAACAACTGGCTGAAATTCGGCAGGCTGCTGGCGGAATTGTTTTTTTCCTATGCGCAGACTCGTGCTGAGGAATTTATGTTCTTCTCGCATGAGGAGCGTTACCTCAGATTGCTGGAAGAACATCCGAGTATCATTGAACGGATTCCGGCCTACCATATCTCATCTTTTTTAGGTATCACGAATCCTTCGCTGAGCCGGATCAGAAAACGGGTTAAAAGGTAAGACGCGTCTTACTTTAACGGAATTTTACCGGCCGATGTATCATGCTGCGGTGCCCATGTTTACTGTTTTGGACAAACGAAAAGCAGCGAGCAGGTAATAAAAAGCTCCGAATGCCGCATAGCCTGCCAGGCTGGTAATTCCCATTGTCGGGGCGTGTGCCAGGACAATAAATGAAACGCCGCCGATGATGGACTGCCCCCCGCTGATGATCATTGGCCATTGGCCACCCAATAATTTCCTCCGGCGTAATCCCAGGATCAACTGGATCAAACCTGTTCCGATCGCCCAGGCACCAAAAACCATCAGTGCTTCGGGAACGCCTTTTTGCAGGGCGATGCCGACCGCCACGGTGGTTATACCACTGATAACGGCGTTTATATATTGCGTTGTTCTCGAAGAATTGCGGGGATGGGCGTAGATATCGAGGAAGGTCCCCACGACATCCCATGCAGGATAAAGGATGAGCAGGATGACGGCAAATCCCATAGAGGTTTTAGCAAAAAGGGAAATAAGGATCACCCAGGTTACGGAGAAAGCAGCACGGACAAAATAAAGTTTCCGTAATGATCGCGCGGTTTCGATGGTCTGACCATTTGTTGATGTGTTGGAAAGCGATGAAGATGACATGATTTTAAAAATTTAAATGTTTTGTTATATCAAAGGTACATGGTAGTGTTTGCAGCAATTTTCACTTAAGTTAAAAGGAAGCGAAATGTATCTTATTGAGTATCAATGGAGGTTCGAATGCCAATCATGCAGGTCGGGCAACAAAGGCCTCAAGGCGTATTTGGCATGGAATTCGCATCGAAAATAGTCATCCTCCATTACGGCGATCTCTTGTCCCCGTTCTGAGGCAATCCAATCCTGCTCAAAGACTCGAATCAGACAGCATTAGCCGATTAAAAGCCAGCCAAACGCCAAACTACATGAAGGAATTATACAAATTCTCTCAGGCAGGTATATTTTGCCTGACCCTGACCCTGCTTTTAATGTCTTCAAGCCTGTTTTCCCAGTCCAAACGAACACTGACCGCCCATCCCAACACGGTGGTGGATCAATTCATCCATGGATTTTGGGTGTCCCTGCCCGCCAGTTACGGCACAGGCAATAAACAGTATCCTCTTTTGTTATTCATGCACGGCGCGGGTGAGCTTGGAGACGGGAGTGAAAGGTATCTGCAGCCCTTGCTGACCACGGGTCCTCAAAAGCAGATCAATCTGCAGGTCAATAAGGGCCAAAACGCCAATTTCCCCGACCCCGTCGTTGTCGATGGGAAATCCTTTGAGTTCATTGTTGTCGTACCCGAACTGAATACCTGGCCTTCCAATGGCCAGCAGGTACTGGCTATCAACGACATGATCAATTATTCCATTCAAAATTACAGGATCGATACCAACAAAATGTATTTAACAGGCCTGAGCATGGGCGGCGGGCTCTCCTGGGAATATGCCGGCGCCTCGGGCTCATTGTATGCCAAACGCCTGGCCGCCATGCTGGTAGTGGCGGGCGCCTCTATCCCCAATGCCCAACGGGGCATCGAGATGGCTAGCGCGCACTTGCCGGTCTGGGCTACGCACAATGCCATAGATTCCAGCGTGTCCAATACTTTTACAATGGGTTATGTCCAGGCGCTTAGAGACGCGGGCGCCAACCCGGCGCCGATATTGACCATCTTCAATCAGACCGGTCACGGCGGCTGGCCGCAAACCTATGGCGACGTTGGCATTCCCGGCTGTGTCAACGGCGAGGGGCTGAACGCTTACCAGTGGATGCTGCAATATAGAAGGGAAGGGGACAATGTCGTACTCGAATCCAGCGGTTCCGCGCCGCCATCGAACATCTTTACCGTGAGTGCCGGACCAAACATGACCATTCCTTTACCGATTCTACCCATCGACAGCATACAGATTACAGGCGTAGCCACCCTACAAAATGAGGAGATAGCTACTTGTAAGTGGACCCAGGTAATGGGCCCATCTTTACCATCCAGGGCTATTTTCACCGGCGGAGATTCCATTGCACCTTTCGTCAGTCATCTGACACAGGGGGTCTATGCCTTCCAGGTATCCATGACCAGCAAATCCGGAAAAAAAGTCTCCTCTCAAATGTTGTTGACGGTAACCCCTCTCCCACAAGGAACATTTGTCGCTTACGCAGGGCCAGATGTCACCATCACACTACCCACCGATAGCTGGAAGATCTCAGGCCAGGTCATTGTAAAAGGCGTGACGCCGGCCAGCTGCAAATGGAAGCAGGCGAGCGGTCCTTCCATTGCTACGATCACCGGCGGAGGTTCGACAACCCCTACTGTCAGTAATCTCATTGCAGGAACATATGTCTTCGAAATGGACCTCGTCAGCACGACTGGGCTCACTTCCAGCAGCCAGATGAAACTGACGGTGAATTCAGTGACCGGGCCACCACCACCAGGAAACAACCCTCCTCCCACCCCCCCCGCGGGAGACAGTTCCACCAGCCTCAGGCTTTACCCCAACCCAGTCCCAGCCAACCAGGAGCTTGCTGTAGAAGCGCAAGGATGGCAAAAAGGCACTGTGAAGTTCACGGTCTATGATGGGATTGGCAGGTTGATCAGGCAGGTGACCCGCGAGAACACATCAGACCATTTCCTTCAGACCATCCCCCTGGCAGGGTTGTCAAAGGGTATTTATATACTCACTGTGACGACGGAAGGAGTGAAATCCCGGACTTTTGAATTCTTCATCCGATAATACAACCCCACCGTGAAAACACCTTTTTTTCTTAAGTAACTGACATTAATTTTTTCACGGTATGAAAAAAACGGGGAAGAAGTGTAAATTACTGAGACTAATCAACCAATAATCATGGAACCGATCAGCGTATTATTAACTACTGCCTTGGGTTATATCCTGAGGGGTGCGGCACAAAGCAAGGCGGCTGACAATGCCAAAGAAGAGGTTTTGAAGGGATTTTGGAAATGGATAAAGGGTAAGTTCGTCAAAGAGGCTCCGGAATTGGAGGCGAACCCGGATGACCCGCAAGCTATTGCCAAAACGAAGTCACGGCTCGAAGAATTACTTAAAGACGAGTCCTTCAGAATTGAGCTGGAACAAAGGATCTCCACGGTAAAAAGGGAGGAGAATAGGTCCTATGAAGTCAATGCAAACCATTATGGCAGCGGAGATATCGTCAATGGGGACAAGAACGCCAATACCACTAATTATTATGGGGCGCCTCCACCTCAAAAATGATTGACAAAGCGTTGATCATTGAGTCCGCCATATTGTGAGGCGAACTTCTGCCGGGAGGGAAGGTTGTCTATTTCCTCCTTACGGACGGGTAGAACATATCCATATTTATTCATTTCACCTGATTTCTGATCGCGGAAGGCTGTTTCAAACGCAGATAGCTCATCCGGAGGGATGACAATGAGCCTGTTTTGGATAGCATTCCTGTCGTCCTTGCCGGCAACGAGGTACAACTCCCCTGTCTCTTCCAGTTCTTTAACACGCTGAACTAATTTGAGATCCAACCTATTGGCCATTGTTTTATACCTGAGCGCGGCCGCATATAACTTTTTCTCGCCGTACACGGGATCCCTGGCAGCGGCAAGGTATATCTTGGCAAGCAATGCGTATGGATCGGCGAGTTCCTCATCATCAGGTTCCATATGGGATTCACACAGCTGTACGGCCTCCTCCTGCCATCGAATTGCCTTATCATGTTCCCCAAGAGCAGAATGAATGATGGCAATCTGTTGCATACAAATCACTTCCAACGGTGAGTCGTTCTCCGGATTGCCGGGGTCCTTCTCATAATGTTTACGTATAGTATTCAGGGAGTTAATAGTCTCGTCGATGCCTCGCCTTGAATCACCGTTCTTGTGTTTGAAATGGCCTAATATATAATGAATAAATGCGGCATCCAATTCATTCTCGGGAACGCTTTGCAGCGCATTCAGGCAGGATACCAGGATATTCTCCGACTCGGAAGACTGGACCTGGTCTTCAAAGAACATAATCGTTCGAAAATAAACGTTTGCGATAAGGTCATTCTCCTGTGGTACTCTCCTGTAAATGGAAACAGCCTTCATTTGTTGCTGATATCCTTCTTCGGCCTTGCCCGCGAACTTCAGCATCAATCCATGATTGCTATACATGAGCGCGAGATCTTCGTGATCCATGCCGCGAAGGTCCTCCATGATCCGGATGGCTTTCGACATCGCCTCGTCCCCTCTTAGAAACAGGTCTATATTTATCTCTCCGGTCTGGTCCATTTTATGGAGTCCCTCCAGCAAATCGACGATTGAGGATATATTGTAGGCGCGACAGAAATGGAGGTTGTCTTCCGGCAGATGCCGTCTGAGGGTTTCGATAGCCCAGGTGACATGGCTCCGGGCGCTCGAGAAGTCCTTGTTGCTGGCATAGGCATGAGCAAGAGAAAGGTCCAATACCCCTACCGGAAGCGACTTCCTCTCCATCTGCAGGTCCTCGATAAGGTGATTCCGGGCTTCGGTGAGATTTTCGACGGCCAACTGACATTCTCCCCTGTCGATGAGCGCCAACGCCAGCCCTTCCTTTAAGGAAGCCAATGCCAGGGGGTCTTCATGCCCCGAAGCATCGGATATTTCCAATCCCTTTCTGAAATATTCCAATGCCCTCTGCATGTCATTCTTCTTCACCTGCAATTGAAGGATCCCTAATTGGGAGTATATGATTATCAATTCCCGGTCAATCTCAGCCGGGTCAGTATCTCCCTCCTTATCCACCTGTTCCAAAAAGGCAGCACCTTCCAGGTAGTATTTTTCGGCCTCCGGGTAATCGCCCTGGTAGTCCTTGCATACGGCAATATTGAAAATAATCGCGCTGAACCAGGTGGGGTGCTCGTTTTTTTGGGGTTCGAGTGTTTCTTTTTCTTTCAGCGAGATGCGAACCGAGGCGTCGAACTGGCCATTGACACGGTAATAAATGGACAAATTTATATAGACCCGCTGGAAGGAGAGTTCTTCTTCTTTAAAATGCGTAATGAAGGTTTCCAGTATTTGCAGGTAGTCCCCGATGAGCGCATATATCCCGGCAGAGGCTATCACGGCATCGATCTTCTGCCCCAGTTCTATCCCCAATGAGGCAAATAGGGGCGCGCAATTGTCCGCCGTGGGTTTGGTGTCATTCCGGCAAGCCTGTTGAATGATTTGATGGCAGTACCAACCCCTGCCTGGCTCCTCCGTAATAAGTCCTTTATGTGACAGAGAAATAAGTACGTCATTGAAAACATCCTTCTTTTCATCGGTATCCAGTTGAAAGAGCGTATGCAGTATCCTTCCGGAGATGGGAATAGCGGGTAGGACGGAAAAATACCTGAGGAATTCCATATCCTTTTCATTCAGATCAGCCAGGCCGAAAAGAGCGATGAAGATCACTATCATCTCGTCGTCAGCATCGCCCGTCATCTTATAGGTGAGATCCAAAGCCCCTCCTCGAATATGCAATCCCTGCACCTTTTCGAAAAGCCGTTGAAAACTCATATTGTGATTTGTCTTTAAGATCTTCGCCAGCATGACTACCGCCAGCGGATGAAAGCTGACAGGACTCAGAAGATCGTTCAACTGGGTGTCTTCCACTGGCCCGGTATAGACGGAGCGGAACAGCATTTTGGCGTCCTCTGACCGAAGAGGTTCCAATAAGAAGGAATAGCCTCCCTGTAATTCCTGTCTGGCCGACGCGATGATCTTGCAGTTCGGGAGATATAG
>Ga0247778_1000838_pt1 | contig 22584 bp, 17 predicted proteins | sample UWRJL049202B5_FD_179939 | JGI IMG/M metagenome (GOLD analysis project Ga0247778, IMG submission 179939) | Plant litter microbial communities from Arlington Agricultural Research Station in Wisconsin, United States - UWRJ-L049-202B-5 | ecosystem: Environmental > Terrestrial > Plant litter >... | reverse complement strand
ATCCGACCTACCTATATGGACCAGATGACTGTGGAGGATGCCGATCTCCGCCGCCTCTATGACCTGATTTGGAAAAGAACCATGGCCAGCCAGATGGCCGACGCCGAACTGGAAAAGACAACGGCGAAGATCCAGATCTCCACCAATAAAGAAGAGCTGACCGCCAGCGGCGAGGTGATGAAATTCGACGGGTTCCTGAAAGTATATATGGAGGATCGGGACGAAGAAGAAATGACGGAAGAAGAAGGGCAAGAGGGCATGCTGCCCCCCCTGGCCGTGCGTCAGCAATTACCCCTGAAGGAAATGAAGGCCATCGAACGGTTTACGCGGCCCCTGCCCCGTTATACAGAAGCCTCCCTGGTTAAGAAATTAGAAGAGCTGGGCATCGGACGCCCCTCTACCTATGCGCCCACCATCTCCACCATTCTGAAAAGAGGCTATGTGGAAAAAAGAGATAAAGAAGGGGTAAAAAGAGATTACAGGATCTTCCAGCTAAAGAACGATGCCGTTGAGAAAGTGATGGAACAGGAGAATACCGGCGCGGAGAAATCCAAGCTCTTCCCTACTGACCTTGGCCTGGTCGTCACCGATTTTCTCAAGCAGTATTTTGACGATATCATGGATTACAACTTTACGGCCCGCATTGAAGAAGAATTCGATGAAGTTGCCCAGGGTAAGATCCTATGGAGCAAGATGATCGATGATTTCTACAATCCTTTCAAAAAGGATGTCGACAATACCATCGAGAATGCCGAAAGGATCCGCGGGGAAAGAGAATTGGGCGTCGACGCCACGACCGGGAAAAAGGTCATCGCCCGTATGGGCCGTTACGGTCCCATGGTCCAGATCGGGGATGTCAGCGATGAGGATAAGCCAAAATTTGCCAAACTAAAGAATACCCAGAGTATCGAGACCATCAGCTATGACGAAGCCATGGAGCTCTTCCGCCTGCCGCGGAACCTGGGCGTATTCGAGGACAGCGATGTGGTGGTCAATATCGGCCGCTTTGGCCCCTATCTCGCCCACGATAAGAAGTTCTACTCCCTGGCAAAGGAATTCGATCCCTATGCCATCACTTTTGAAGAAGCGACGCCGATGATCGTTGAAAAAAGGGCCGCCAAGGAAGAACGCACCATCAAGGTCTTCGAAAAGGAAAAGATACAACTGCTGCGAGGCCCCTACGGTCCCTATATCAAACAAGGTCTTCGTAACTACAAACTGCCAAAGGAGAAGCAGGAAACGGCGGCCGACCTGACCATCGAAGAGGTCAAAGCCATTATCGAGGACGTGAAGGCCAATCCGCCCAAGCGTGTACCCAGAAAGAAGAAAGGGTAAAGCCCATAGGGGTTTACCCTGGTCTATTCCTCACAATTTAACGCAGTTCCGCGGCGTTATCATTGTGTATTGACCCCTTACCCGCAATTGCCCAGGTAATTGACAATTCCTACGCACCTGTGGATAAGAATTGTATCTTAGTTTTATAAAGTTCACCGACCTTGATATCCATGCAAGAGAACAAAGAAATACGGGCGCTCTTTCACCTGATCGATGATCCGGACCAGGAAGTTTTTGATTCGGTCAGCAATCGGATCGTCAGTTATGGCCGGGGCATCATTCCCAACCTGGAAGATTTATGGGAAAATACCATCAGCAATGATGTCCAGGAAAGGATCGAGCTGCTGATCCACAAATTGCATTACCACGATCTCACCGAAGATTTTCAACATTGGAAGAACAGCAGCTACCAGGATCTCCTGACAGCCGCGCTGCTGGTGGCCAAATTCCAATATCCAGACCTGGTGACCACGCCCGTGCTGCAGGAAGTGGAGAAACTCCGCCGTAATATCTGGCTGGAGCTGAACAGCTATCTCACGCCCCTTGAGCAGGTGAATGTACTGACCAGTATCCTCTATAATTATTATGGGTTAAAAGGGACCGAGGTCGCCTACCAGCAACCGGAAGAATTCCTTATCAATAAACTGATAGAGACAAAAAGAGGGAATTCCATCGCCAACGGCGTCCTCTATCTCCTGCTGAGTGAATTATTGGATATCCCTGTAAAGGCCATCAATATCCCCCGGCAGTTCGTCCTGGCCTATATCAAACCCAATTACGACGAGAACCCGGAGAAGCTCAGCCCCCAGCAACGGATCGAATTCTTTATCGATCCCATGAGTGGCCAGGTCTTCTCTCACAAAGATGTGGACAGTTATTTTAAAAGGGTCTCCGTGCCCCCCGTCGCCTCTTATTTCAAACCACTCTCCCATCACCGCATCATACAGACCGCACTGGAAGAATTCAGCAAATGTTTTTCGGATGAAAGGAATGCGTATAAGCAGCGGGAGCTGCTGGAGCTGGCGAAACTCTTAAATGATTAAAAAAAAGAGGCTCTTGCGAGCCTCTTTTTGATGTAGGTTAGACGGGGAGCTTCCATCCTTCCCTGTATTCTCTTTTTACGAATTGGTTGGCTTCATCGAAGTTTGTGATCTTCATATTCTGCGCATCCCATAATAGTTTCTTTCTGCCGGGGAAGTCGCCGGTGGCGTTCTTCAGGTTCCAGCTGCGCAGGGCCAGGTTGCCCATCAGGATGGTCTCGGTCAACGGGCCTGCGTATTCGAAGGGGCTGCTGACTTTTTGTTTGCCATACCCTGCGATACAGGCATTGACCCATTGCACGTAGTGTCCTTCCGGCACCCTTGCCAGGGTTTGGGGAACATGGGTTTCCAGGGTACGGGATGTCGGCAATAAGGTCGCCTTGCTACCATAGGTTCCGCACATGATCTTTCCTTTTGTACCCGTAATGATGGCGCCGCCGCCGTCGTCGCCGCCCATTTGTTCGTTGGGTCCCAGTTCATCGGGGCGTTCCGGCTGCAGGCCGCCGTCCATCCAGTAGAGGTTGACTGCGGGTTTGCCATTCTTGCCCGGGAATTTCATTTTCACCGATGAAGAGACGGGGCAGCTCTCGGGATAATAGGCTGGGGTCCACATTTTTTCATATACATCTCCTACGCTACATTCGACTTCGGAGGGATATCCGAGACCTACGGTCTTGAAGGCGGGGTCGATGAGGTGGCAGCCCATATCGCCCAGGGCGCCCGTGCCGAAGGCCCAGAAGCCTCTCCAGCTGAAGGGTACATATTCCTTGTGATAGTCTTCGAACTTCGCGGGTCCCAGCCAGAGGTCCCAGTCGAGTTCGGTGGGCACTGTGTCGGTGCTCTTGGGTCTGCCGAAGCCCTGGGGCCATACTGGCCTGTTGGTCCAGACATGGATGGAGACTGCGTCGCCGATCACGCCGGAGTTATACCATTCCTGCATCTGGCGGACCCCATCGCTGGATGATCCCTGGTTACCCATCTGGGTGACCACCTTGTATCTTTTCGCTGCTTCGGTCAGCATGCGGGCCTCGTAAATATCGTGGGTCATGGGCTTTTGTACATACACATGCTTGCCCAGTTGCATGGCCGAGAGTGCGGCGATGGCATGGGTATTGTCGGGTGTGGAGACGGAGACGGCATCGATATGCTTGTGTTCCTTTTCCAGCATTTTCCGGAAATCCTTGTAATATTTGGCGCCGGTGTACTTTTTGACGGAACCCGCCGCCTGGCGGTCATCCACATCGCAGAGGGCGACCACGTCGACCTTGCCGCTGCCAAAGAAGCTTTCCAGATCGCTGGATCCTTTGCCGCCGGCACCGATCCCGGCTACCTGCAGCCTGTCGCTGGGAGCGACAAAACCTTTACCTAATACATGTCTTGGAACAATAAAGAAGCCAGTTGCTGCCAGTGAAGCATCCCGCAGAAAAGCCCGCCGGGAATGTTGGGGTTTGTTTTTTTCCTTCATAAAAATATTTTGCTAAGCTAATCGGTAAAAAATGATCCGGTAATTTACCCGAAAAAATGAACAAAAAAACTGCTAAAATTGCAAAACAAGGATTATCATATGAATACCATCCAATGGGAAGATTTTGAGAAAATTGACATCCGGGTCGGCACGATCATTGAGGCGGCGGAATTCCCTAAAGCCAGGCGGCCGGCCTTCCAGCTGACCATCGATTTCGGGGAGTTGGGTGTGCGGCGGTCCTCGGCGCAAGTGACTGATCTCTATGCTGCCAGGGAACTGATCGGCAGACAGGTTATGGCCGTGGTCAACTTCCCGCCAAAACAGATTGCGAATTTTTTCAGTGAATGCCTTGTCCTGGGTGTGTATACTGACAAAAAAGAAGTAGTTTTAGTCAGCCCGGAAAGGAAGGTAGAGAATGGATGGAGGATTGGGTGATGTTAAAGTAAAAACAAATGTCAACGACGCTGGAGATTGCAACGACCTACTACAAGTCCCCGCTGGGTCTCCTGCGGATCGGTGGCACTGCCAGTTATATCAGCGAGATCAGCTTCATCGACAATCTCGACGGAGCGACCGCGCCCAGGACGGCCTCCGGGCAGCAGGACCTGACGGGGCCCGTCCCGCCCATGGTCATCCAGTGTATTGAGCAGTTGATCCAGTATTTCCAGGGTCAGCGCAGGGTCTTTGATTTTCCCGTGGCGCAGAGCGGCACGGATTTCCAGCAAAGGGTCTGGACCGAGCTGAGTTCGATCCCTTTTGGCAAGACACTTAGTTATTTAGAGATGTCGCGGCGGCTGGGCGATACCAAGGCGATCCGCGCCGCTGCTGCCGCCAACGGTCGCAACCAGGTAGCCATTGTCGTACCCTGTCACCGGGTCATCGGCTCTAAAAGAGATCTGGTGGGTTATGCGGGTGGGCTCTGGCGTAAGAAATGGCTGCTGGATCATGAGACGAAGATCCTTTATGGCGTACAGACGCTGTTTTAGTGGTGAGTTAAGATATTTAATGTGTTAGTTGATTTGCGTATCTCCGCAATGTTATTTCTGCGGCCTTGGCGGCGAAGCTGGTGTTGATCATCAGATAGCCCGCATTCTCAAAGCTCTGCTGTGCATTCTTCACATCCACGATCGTCGCCACCCTGAGTTGGAACCGTTGGGTCACCAGGCTGAGCAGCTTTTGGGATAGTTCGAAGTTGGCCTGGGCTGTTTCCAGCTGCAGGAGGTTGTTATTATAGGCCTGCCAGTTCTTCACTGCATTGGCGGTGTAGTTCAGCATCAGGGTATCCCGTTGTAATTTTGCCGTCCTGATATTGATCCCTGCAGCCTCTTGCTGTTTCTTATAGATAAAGCCATTGAAGATCGGGATGGCCACGCTGACGCCGCCGAAGGGGCCATAGTTCTGGTTCGACAGGATCGAGACCCCGGAAGTGGAAACTCCTGTCGAGTTATGGATATGGGTGAAGTTGAATCCCGCATTTACTGCCAGGCTGGGATAGCGCTGGGCGGCGGTTTCTTTTTCCAGATATGTATTGATTCGGACCTGTTCGTCGGCGGCGGCAATATCGGGGTTGGTCTGAACGCCGGTGAGGATCGATTCCAGGGTAATGCTACGGTCTACCAGGATCGTATCGGCGATCACGACCGTGCTATCAGGGTTCAGGGTCAGCAGGGTCAGCAGGTCGGTCTTACCCTGGTCTACCACCAGTTGCTGGGCCTGCAGGTTCTGCAGCTGTGTATTCAGGTCCACCTGGGACTGGAAGAGATCGGCATTGTTGGCCACACCGACGGCCTGTTGGCTCTTGACGATATCCAGCCGCTGGCGGCTGGCATCGATGGAAGCCTGCAGGGTCTTTGCATAACTCTGCTGCCGGATGATATCATAGTATTTCAATGTGACATTGTACACGATGCCCAGTGCACGGGAACTGAGTACCAGGCGGCTCTGCGCCTCCTGGGCCCCCAGCCTTTTCCGGGTCGTCACTACCCTTTGTCCGTTATACAGCAGCATGCCTGCGTTGACGGAGCCGGAGAGGTTGTTGCTGACCGCATTGTGGACATTCTTGTTATTGGCAGGATCGGTAAACGACTGCTTGACATTGCTGGATGTCTCCACATCCGAGCCGCTGGCTGTCACCTGGGGCAGACCGCCGGCATAGCCAAAACTGTTATAGATCCCGGCAATGGAGAGATTATTCCGGGCGATCTGGATACCCATGCTGTTCTTCAGGGCGATCTGCAGGGCCTCGGGCAGGCTCAGGGATGGCTGCTGCGGGGCGGCCGGGGCCGTTGCCTGCGGGGCGGTCTGTTGGGCCAGCGCGAGAGCGGGAAAGGCGAGCAGCCCGGAGAGGGCCCAGATCCCTGTTCGCAACAATGTATTTTTGATGTTGGTCATAGTTTCAATACTTGGTTCTAATCGACTACTTCTGTCAGGTGAGCCTTGTGTTTGCTCGAAACAAAAGTATATACGGCTGGGATTACAAATAGGGTCAATATCAGGGAGAACATGATGCCACCCACTACCACGATCCCCAGGGGGATCCGGCTGGTGGCGGCAGCCCCCAGGCTCAGCGCAATCGGCAGGGCCCCCAGGGAGGTTGCCAGGCTGGTCATCAGGATGGGCCGCAGACGCTGGGAGGCAGCCTCGATCACGGCGTCCACCCTACCCATGCCATGTTCTCTTTTCTGGTTGGTGAACTCCACGATGAGGATCCCATTCTTGGTCACCAGTCCGATCAGCATGATCATACCGATCTCCGAGAAGATATTCAGGGTCTGGTGGAAAAGGTAGAGGCTCAGCAGGGCGCCGGCCAGGGCCAGGGGGACGGTCAGCATGATGGTGAACGGATCGATAAAGCTTTCGAACTGCGCCGCCAGCACCAGGTAGATCAGGGCAAGGGCCAGGACAAAGGCAAAAATGATATTGGAGGAACTTTCCGCATAGTCACGGGAAGAGCCGGAGAGGGCTGTCTGGAAGCTGGGGTCCAGTAATTTAGTGCCGATGGCCTGCATGGCATTGATACCATCGCCGATGGTTTTGCCTTCGGCCAGCGAGGCGGAGATGGTGGCGGCCTTGTACCGGTTGAAATGGTAGAGTGTGGAGGGGTTACTGTTGTTCTCCATGTGTATCACTGCATCCAATGGGATATTGTCGCCGTTCTTGTTGCGCACATAAACCTTGCTGACATCCGTCGGTTTGTTCCGGTCATTTCTTTCCAGTTGTGCGATGACATAGTACTGATAGCCGTTCATGATAAAATAGGCAAGGCGCCCGCCGCTGAAGGCTGCCTGCATGGCCGAGATCACATCGTTGGTGGAGAGGCCCAGGTCCTTGATCTTCATTCGATCGACGGTGATCTGTACTTCAGGTTTGTTGAATTTCAGGTTGACGTCCACGTTAGAAAAAGTATGGTCCTTCCTGGCGGCCTCGAGGAATTCGGGTAACACCTTTTTTAGTTTATCCATGTCCTGGTTCTGCAGGACGAACTGCACTGGCAAACTGGTCTTCGAACCGGAACCTACGGCGATGGTCTGTTCCTGGATGGCGAAGACCCGTGCATCGTTGAACCGGTTCATTTTCCGCTGCAACTCATTGGTGATCTCGTTCTGGCTCCGGTGCCTTTCGCCGGGAGGGGTCAACCCGATACGGGGCTGGGATGTATTGAGCGAGCCATTCCCCGGCGTACGGGCGAAGACAAAGTCTCTTTCCGGGATGGAGTCATAGAGGTAGTTGGAGATCTGGTCCGTAACGGCCTGTGTATAGCCGAAGCTGCTGCCTTCCGGTAGCGTGACCGAAAAACGTATGCTGCTGCGGTCTTCCAGGGGCGCGATCTCGCTCTGCATATTTCCCATGATGAGCCAGATCATCACTCCGCAAACGGCGATAATGATCCAGGCCACCCAACGGACTCTCATAAAGGCCTTCAACATGCGCAGGTAGCCATTTTCCATTCCTGTAAAGAAGGGCTCCGTCATTTCGTAGAACTTGCCATGGCCAGATTTCTTTGAGGTGAGGTAGACATTCAATACGGGAGTGATCGTCAGCGATACAAAGGAGGAGATCAACACTGCCGCCGCCAGCACCACGCCGAATTCACGGAAGAGGCGGCCGACAAAACCCTGGAGGAAGACCACGGGCATAAAGACCACCGCCAGGGTCAGGGAAGTGGAGATCACCGCAAAAAAGATCTCTTTACTGCCTTCCAGCGCCGCCTTCTGGATGGGAAAACCCTGTTCCAGCTTACGGAAGATGTTTTCTGTTACCACGATACCATCATCCACCACCAGGCCCGTCGCCAGTACGATACCCAGGAGGGTGAGAATATTGATGGTGAAGCCGGCGATGTACATGATAAAGAAGGTCGCGATCAGGGAGATGGGAATATCGATGAGGGGTCGCAGGGCGATCAGCCAGTTCCGAAAGAAAAAGAAGATAACCAGGACCACCAGCCCAAAGGCGATGACCAGGGTTTCTTTCACTTCCGACAGGGACTGGCGGATATTCTTCGTGTTATCGATGAGCACGTTGAATTCCACATCCGCCTTATTGGACTTCTTGATCTCCGCCAGGCGTTTGTTGAATTCATCGGCAATGGCGATATTGTTGGCGCCGGGTTGGGGGATGATGGCCAGGCCCACCGCATTCACCCCATTATATTTCCAGCTCTGTTCCTCGTTCTGGGGGCCGAGTTCAACCTTTGCCACATCGCTGAGCCGGATGATACCCGAAGAGTCTTCCCGGAGGATGACGTCCCTGAAATCTTTTTCCGTGGTCAGTCTGCCCAGGGTCTTAATGGTCAGTTCGGTATTGTTACCATAGATCTTACCGGGGGGTAATTCGACATTCTCCGTATTCATGGCCGTGGAGATATCGTTGTAGGCCACTCCATAGGCGTTCATTTTATCCTGATCGAGCCAGATCCGCATGGAGTAGCTCTTGTCGCCGAATACATTGACTGAGCTGACCTGGTCGATGGTCTGCAATTGCTGGGTCAGGACATTGTCGGCATAATCGCTGAGTTCCATCAGGCTCTTGGTACGGCTCTGCACGGCGAGGATGAGGATGAAGTCACTGTTCGCATCGGCCTTGGTTACGACGGGCGGGGCGTCGATATCCAGGGGCAGGCTGCGGGTTGCCTGGCCTACTTTGTCACGGACATCGCTGGCCGCTGCCTCCAGGTCGACGCCCAGGTTGAATTCGACGGTGATATTGCTGCTGCCGAGGCTGCTGTTGGAGGAGATGGTCCTGATCCCGGGGATGCCATTGATCTGTTTTTCAAGGGGTTCGGTGATCTGGCTCTCGATCAGGTCGGGGTTGGCGCCGGTGTAGTTGGTATTGACCGTCACGATGGGCGGGTCGATGGCGGGATAATCCCGCACCGCCAGGAAATTGTAGCCGACGACCCCGAACAGGATGATCATCAGGTTCATCACCGTCGCCAGCACGGGCCTCTTCAATGATAATTCGGAAATATTCATGTTTCTGCCGTATGGTTGCCAGTTTCTGGTCTTTGGTTTCTTGTTGGTTGGACGGCACGAACCGGAAACAAGAAACTATAAACCCGTAACTGAGTTTTTATTGATTAGACTCCGTTAGTTTGTCCAGGTTCTTTACACTGCGGACGCGCAGGGCAGCCTTGGGCCTTGCGAAAAGGACTCCGGTGACCACCACCGTATCTCCTACTGCAATCCCTTTGGTGATCTCGACATTATTGGCTTCGCGGACACCAGTCAATACATTGACAAATTGAGCCTTGCCGTCCTTTACGAGGATCAACTGGTTGTTCTTGTCATCGGGAATGATGGAATTCGTAGGCACCATGATCGCCGTCTTGTCCACCCCGGCATTGACGAAGACCTTGACAAAGGCCCCGGGATGACCCTGACCTTCCTGCAGCAGCGCCCGGACTTTCAGGTTCCGGCTCGACTGGTTGATCTGTGGCTCCGTGGCGATGATCAGCGCCTTACGGAGACCCTTTCCGGACGCATCTATCTGGATATTCACCAGGGCGCCTTTTTTGATGACACGGCTGTATTGCTCGGGAATGGTAAAATCCACCTTGATCTTATCCAGTTGCTGGACGGTGGCGATAACGCTGGCGGGTGTGAGATAGGCGCCGGGACTGACCTGGCGGAGACCGACGACGCCGCTAAAGGGAGCCCGGATGACTGTCTTGTCGATCTGGGCCTGGGTATAGCTTATATCCGCCTTGGTGCTGTTGACGTTGTTTAGGGCCAGGTCATAGTCAGCCTGGTTAATACCATTGATATCCAATAGCTTGCGATTCCTTTCTTCCGTTTTTTGGTAAAGGTCCAGTTGTACCTTCGATTTCTGCAGGGTCGCCTGCAGATCGGCATCGTTGATCCGGGCGATGATGGTGCCCTTCTCCACATGGGCGCCCTCCGGCACGTTCAGGTAGGTGAGCCGGCCGCTGATCTCGGGATGCAGCTCGACATACTCATTGGCTACCACACTACCATTCGCCTCGATCGTGTTATCGATAGGCCGGCTGGTAGCAACAATGACGTCCACGATCACGGGCTGATTAGCCTGAGGTTTGGACTTTGCCGCGTCGGCTTTTTCTTTACAGGAAGAAAGGAGTAAAATAAGGGGAATGGAAATGAATACGCCAAAAAGGCCTTTTACCGGGGTGTGTAGCAACTCCATCTAAAAAGTTTTAATGAAGGAGTCAAATATAAAGAGTTTTGGTGCACGTAAACTTTTCCCATTTACATATTTCTATGAATGGTAAGCCCCGAGAGGGATCTGGGCGGCTGCGGTCATTCCTGGCCATGCCAGGGCCTGGTCGTTAACAATTGCTTTATAACTAGATTAAGACGGCATTAAAAAAGGGGCCGTTTTCGCGGCCCCTTTGGGGAATGGTTTTTTTTCAATATATAAAAATCGGGGGCTGCTATTTTTTTCCGGTGGGATTGTTTTTATATGGTCGGTAAATAGCTATCTTAAAATCTTTCCTTTTGTTCCATATGCAGTAAAATGTCTTCTTTGCGCAGCCAGGCTGTGCGTAATTTCTTTTCTGAAAGCAGCAGCAGTTGATCGCCTATATGCCTGCTGCCTTCCTGTGAGGCATTTCCATAGCTTAACAATACCCTAGCCCTGACCTTCCTGCCAAATTCCGTAATGGCCACATAGCTGTCGCCTGCAACGGCCCGGTACTTTTTATCACTATCTTTCATATAGTAAATGGTCCTGTAGATACCGTATTGTTCAGGACCGCCATTGGCAGGGTAATCCCATCGATCTATCCTGAACCGGTACGCGGCCCCCCAGGCGACATTCAGGCTATCGTATTCCTTTATAACTTCTCTGGCGGCTTCCGCCAGGAGCTTCACTGCACCGTTGGGATCTTTAAGTCCAGATGGTGTTTCCGTCGGAAAATCCATTGTCCAGGGTTTACTGAACATGTCATTATTAAGTTTATCGTACCATCGGGTGAAGAGGACGGCGCCGCGGCTGTCTGCATTTGCCGACTTATCCCATTTTCTCAATACCGCCGCAGCCCTCAGCGCCATCGTATCCCCGAATTCTTCAGTAGCAGCCAGCAGGTCTTTAAGGAATCGATCTGCTGCTTCCATTCCGGTGTTCAGTTTAAAGCCGGCCAGTTTTTCCATGGTGATCCGGGATTCGTTTTTTATCATATTGACGGCTCGTTGCGGGCGCAATGGCATCCCTTGCGGAGAGATATAATCCGGAAATTTACCGGGATCCAATGATGTCGGCCAGGTGCAGGTCCAGGGAGGATCATTTGCATTTTGAATGAAGCCTGTTGCAGGGTCCATTAATTTTGGCAGCTCGTCATAAGTTAGGGTTTGTTGCCAGATATACCTGGAATTTCCGCCATCGACGACGCCATTCCAGAACTTCCAGTCACCTTCGCTACGTCTGGGAACATTTCCGTCAAATAAGTAAGATATATGTCCTTTATCGTCTGCATAGATGATATTGAACATAGGCAACTGCATCATCTTTACGGCGTCCTCAAATTGTTTCCGGTTGATGGCGGCGGCCATTCGGTGCCATTGATAGTATATAGCGGGGTTTTCCAGCCCGGCGATACGAATGGCATAGGCCTTATTTCCTTTTAATCCCAGGACCGGGCCATGCCGGGAATATCTGCATTCAATTTCCTGTTTTTTCAGGGTGCCGTCTGGTTGCCTGACCTTTAGTGATACCTTTCTTTTTTCAAAAGGCACGAGCGTACTATCCAGTGTATAGCTGTCGCCCTGCACATCCAGTTCATAGCGGTCGCAGGCATCGATCGTATTGACAGTAAGTGTCCATCCCAGGTGATCATTGAATGCTATATTGAGGACCGGAAGTCCGACAACAGCCGCGCCATAGGCGTTAAAGCCGGGCGCCTGCAGGTGCGCTTCAAAAAAAGTGAACAGGTCGGACCATGGAAGATGGGGATTAGACATTAACAGGGTGTTTCCGGATGCCGACCGCGAAGGACCGATGGCAAATGCGTTGGAGCCGGCCTGTAGTTTCCTGCTGGTCATTCCAAGGTCCTGGCCGGCGACGAATTTCAGAAAGATCACGCGCATACCATGGGCCAGCACATCCTCCGCTGTAACGGGCAGTACCTGTCTGTTCTCGGGGTTGATGGATTCCGGATGGGCATGGGCGTAAGCATTCATTCCCTTCTCAAAGGCGTCCAGGAATTCCCTGAATTTCGGTTCCTGTCCGTGATATTCCTTTGCGGCGAGTGCGGGCAACCTGAAGAGTTGCACCTGCTGGTCGGAGGCCAGGTATTTTTCGCCCCAGTATTCGGCGGCCCGGCCCCTTGCCTGGCCATATAATTTCAAAATCAGGTTGGCGTGGTTGTGCATTTGGGCCCAGCCGAATTCATGATACATCTGTCCTGTATTCCGGCCGTAAATATGCGGTACGCCGTACGTATCCCATACTATTTCGTTGCCGGCCGGCTGTGCATGGAGGGCCTGGAACATCAGGCTAAAAAAAAGAAATGGTAGCATTCTCATGACACTAAATTAAAGCTTTGAAGCTCCGGCAAGGATCCTGTTCCCTGCATAGGATCGTTGGACGATCTCATCCAGCAGTAAAGAAGCCTCACCGATCGGGTATTTGCAGTTTAAAATAGCTGCGACCGTGCTCGAGTCTTCTGCGGACAACGCTGTGCTGCAGCGGAAAATGTCGCTCCAATGTTCAAAATCCCACGAATTATTTCCGTGATAAACATAGATATACAGGCCAGGCATCTCATCCATAAGATAAAGGCTATCGATGGAAGCCAGGTATTCGATGGTCGCAGTATCTTCGCCCAGTGGTTTGTCCTCATATTCTTTTTGCTGTAACACGCTCTTCCTGCACAATATGCTGCCTTCCCATAATCTTACATTGGAAAGATAGGCGGTTGCAGTGAAACAATCGAACACCATCCATTTGGTAAGGATGGATCCGTGACGGCGTTCGTTAGATAATTTAGTGTATTGCTGTTCCAGACGGGACATATGATACCAGTCGTCGTCGTCCCATTGGCAGATGAATTCTCCCCGGGCCGCCTTGATGGCCAGGTTCCTCAGTTGACCTAATGTCATCTTCGGATAAGACGGCACTCTGAACAGGCGGATTCCGGTCTCGGGTTGAAAGCCTTTCGCGACAAATCGCCCCGTGTCCAGGTCGTCATCTTCATAGAGGATGATCAACTCCTTATTAGAATAGGTTTGATCTAAAAAACACTCGATAGATCTTTGCAGCAATTCCGGTTTCTTCCTGGTAACGCAGACACAGGAAATAAGAGATGATTGACTATTCATGATGGTTGATTGTTTTTTTTGAGTACGATTGTTTTGGCATCACGGGAACCTCATTTCCAAGCCTGACATTTCCCTTCCTGGTTATCTTTCCCCAACGGAAGAGTGTGCCGTCCAGCCATTTGGCGAGGATGAACCAGTAGTTGCAAAATAGCAGGTGCCGGTAAAGCCTTTGCACGATGACAAGCCGGAAGATCCCTATTCGCTCCTTAAATTTTGACAGGAGGTAAAGGGTGATGAGGGCTTCGATAAGAATGACCGGAAGCCACCAGGCCAATGCCTCTGTATGTTTCAATATGAAATAAGCGTAGATAAAGTAATAGTCGGCCAGCGGAAGGAAAAAAGGAAGAATAACGCGGAACGACCAGGTAAAAGGCAAGGCCAGGTAGGTCAGCCATCTGTTGGAATAGGCGAATAATACTTTATTATGTATTACCAACGCCTGCGTCAGTCCTATAGTCCACCTTACCCGCTGCCGGAAGAACATTTTCAGGTTATCCGGCGCCTCCGTATAGCCGACTGCGTCGCTTGCGTTCCGGAGGATGTAGTTATTGTACAGAAGGCGCAGGGTAAGTTCGGTATCTTCGGCGATCACCTCAGATTTAAAGCCTCCTACCGCATTTACCGCGGTGCGCCGGTAAGCCCCCAGGGCCCCCGGAACGATCAATATTCCGTTGATCCCATCGGAGAATGCCCTGTCATTGTCCCAGATGGAAACATATTCAAAATATTGCATGTCTGTCAGAATGTTGACCCTGTTGCCAACCAATAGATGGCCGGCTACGGCAGCCACCTTTTCATCCCGAAAATATCTGACGATGTTCTCAACTGCATCGGGCCTGACCCAGGTATCTGCATCGATGGTAATAACAATATCGCTCCGGGATGCTGCCATCGCCCTGTTCAGGGCAGTGGATTTTCCGCCATTTGGCTGATGGAATAGTTGTACGAGCGGATGGCCGTCGAAATGCCGCTTGACGATATTGAAGCTTTCATCCGTTGACCCGTCATCGACGACAATGATCGAAAATCTGTCATACTTTATTTTCAGTAAATTCCTGATCGTGCCGACTATCACTTTCTCTTCGTTGTACATTGACAAGAGGATATCCACGGATGGAGGAGCTTTCAGTTTATCGGTAAGACAGTCCCCGGCTCCGTTGGCCTTCTGCCTCAACATAAGGATGCAATACCCCGCAATTTTTAGAAAATACGTCGCAAGTATTAATTGGAAAGGCCACATAAGGATAAATTTTGGAGAGTCATTTTCTATCGGGCATGACCGATCAAGGCGGTATCGTTGCGCAATATCCGGGCTTCCTGCGCCTTTTTAACCAGGGCTCTGGCTAAAGATTCAGTAGAATCTACCACGGGGATCTGTCGTAAAAGGGGTTCATCCTGCAATACGGACAGATCCGTGCAGCCCAAGATGACTGCGTCCGTGCCCATGGAGCCGAAGTACTGCATTGTCTTTTTCGTAAACATTTTAATCGTTCTGTTCATCTTCCCGGCGTTCGCTTTGAGCCCGAATGCAGGATCGTAGATCATCCTATGAATGACATCGCACTGGAACGCGAGATCTGGCAGTACCACTTCATATCCCATGTCCTTCAACAGCTCACTGTAAATTCCCGATCGGTAGGTACCGTTGGTCGTCATCAATCCGATACGCCGGGCACCCGGGTATCTTTCCCTGATACAGGCACAGGTTTCCAACGGCATGTTCAGTAACTGTATACTGCTGTTCTGTTTACGGAGTTCTCTTACTATAATTTCGAATATGCGTGGGCAATGAGAAGTGTTGCAGGAAATGCCTGCAATCGAAGCACCGGCTCTTTCCAGTTTCTGTATAACCGCAGCGATGCTGAACCCTGGGTTGATGTCTGTTACCCCTTCCAGGAAAGCAGTTCTGTCGACAATATGCCTGGGGAAGGACATGAGGATAGTGGATAAATGTTGTTGGTCAGTCGCGGCGTTGGTCTGCCGCATAATACTGTTGAAAAGTGCAAGTCCTGCCTGCGGGCCCATCCCTCCTACTATTCCGATGACCGGATCGAATTCAGGTTCCATGTAAATATTGGTATTGTCAAATACTCTGTTTGTTTTTCCACCAGGTACCGGCATAATGATGAATTCCATGCGCCCTTTGCAACCTTTCATCGAATTCCGGGCAAGACAGTCCCTTGCTCCGCCATTCCAGCTCTTCCTTTGTAAAAGGATATAATAAATCCGGTTCCAGCAAGCTAACTTCCTCCTTTCTTTCATAGTTGCTGTATAAACGGGAAAGCATAAAAGGCCCTGTTGATTCCAGCACCTGGTTATTGGGATGGTCGATAATAGTCGAGGAGGTTTGCAGCTCCTTACATATGCGTTCAACAAAGTGAGCCCCAGGTACGGAACCCATGAAAGCATTGCTGATAATAATATCCTTTCCATGAATCAGGCAATGCGCCATTGGTTCTTTTCCAAACACACAGGGGGCCTTGTCTACCCATGAGTGAATGCCGGTCAGGCATTCAAAATCCATGTCTATGTAAAAACCTCCGTATGTGTACAGACAAAAATATCTAACGGCATCGACTCTTTGTATGGCCGTTGGGTAATTGTCAAAAACAGGTAAAAAAAAGGGAAAGTGCGATGCAATAAATGCTCTATTCATTTCATCCGTCCACAGCCTGTATTCCCAATGTGCATGCATATTACGCCAGGAATGCGACATCTGTTCAAACTCTTCAGGAATATTGTGATCCTTCCACGTTTGATGAATGATACAAGGTATTTTCATAAATGAGGCTATTTAGCTTCCCATTCGCATTTTCAAGACGTAGCATAATCTCAGCAAAGGGGAACCATGACCAATAAATTCCGCCTTCTTTGTAAAAGAATCCCGCAGTGGAATTTTTTTCCACTGAAGATATTCCCGGTATTTTTGGTCGCTATCGTTCAGCTCCAATAAATAATCCGCAAGCGATTTAACAGAAGAAAAGGAATCTACATTAATGTAACATTTTTCAGCGGGGACAAAATCTTCGATATTGGGAGCCCCAAGATAAACCGGAACGGATCCGGCAATCAGGGGATCAAAAAATTTTTCAGTTACATAATCGGTTTGTATTGCATTTTCAAACGCCAATGTAAATTTATAGCCTGATATAATATTGCTCTTGGTAATGAATCCTTCATCACCTGAGAGTTCTTTATTGTTCAGCACTTTTCCATAAGAATGTACATCGATATAGCCCATTAATTCCTTAAGGTATTTAATCCTGTTACTTTTATCGATCGTACTGGAAATAAATGCATTTACAAATTCATTTTTGGGAGCCGGGGCTCTTCTTAATATTTCAGGATAGTGAGAATAAAGATAAGGAACAGGAATATCAGAATCCATTTTATAGGTTGCCGTAAGGTCGAACAGGTCCATGATGCGGGGTTCGGACTGCCAGACATAATGAGCTTCACATTCCATTGACCAGAAAACCCAGACCTGCCCATCCATTTTCCTACTTCTGTTCAATATCTTATCTCCTTCAAGCATGGTTGGCATATGAAATATCACGGCTACCGCATCAGTCAGATACTTATGATCCGTAGTCAGCAGAAAGTTATCAACAATTGGCTCGTCATTTATTTCTTCGGGCATTTCCATGGGCCTGTTATATAGAAGTATTTTATAATCATTCATACTTATATAGAATTTATAAATTCGAGCAGGTGTAATTTGATGTCCTGGTTCAGCCACTTATCTTCCATCCAAACCGATCCTTGCTGCGCCTGCCGGCTAAAAAAGTCATACCGGTTATATACGTCTGAAATTGCCTCCCTTATTTCATGTACTTCGATCCTGGCCCAGGTCCCGTGAAAAGAACCATGAAAATCTGCCGCCTCCCTGCCTGACGTATTAATGACCTTACAAAAACCACTATCGGTGAGCTCCCGATGGACAGGAATATCCGTTATAATGGTCGGAATTCCCAGATAGAGACTTTCTCTTGGTGTATATGACCACCCTTCGCCGCTTGATGGAAAAACATAACATGATAGGCGGTGATACCAGGCTGAAATTTGGCTGGCATCATATTTCCCGCAGGTCCAAACAACCATATCATCGTTTTTAAGTTGCAGGAAAGGCGATTCATCAAGCCAGTCATAAAAAAAGGAAACGTGGACGTGTAACCTGATATCCGGAATAGATTCCTGTTGAAGTATTTTACACGCCGTATATAATTTCATTAAGTTCTTCCTGTTGACAGGAATTCCCAAAAATCCGACATTAAATTCCTTCACCGGCCTATCCCTTATCGCTGTCCGTGCAAAACGCGAATAGCCCTGATGGATCACCGATACGGGAATCGTTACGCCTGATCTTTCAAATACCGTTACTATTTCCTTGTGCGGAACAATACAGTAATCATAGTTATTAATAGCCGATACCCAATGCTGCGGAATTTCATCGGATTCGAAGGTAGTAAAAACGATATTGGTATTTAGCTCTGATATTTTATTTGCATACAGGGGAGCCACACCCATTACAAGCACTTTCGCCCCGGCAATATTACTGGTATCATCCATTATTACACCCAGATCCTTTACTTCATCAAAAAATCCGGACAATCCGTCATACGGTCCTTCGTTGGATGGATAGGTTTCCAGGATAATAATATTGTCATTCTGCATGCTGGGTAGTATTATCATTTTTAACACTTTGCCAGCGCCACGATCCCATGTGAAAATGCGCCGCATAATCTCCAAAATGACAGGATGCAGTGCCACATGATCTCACGCAGGCCTTTGTGTGATTTGGTAATAAAGTTATATTATCATACCTGAACTTATTTTGATGATACACATTCGTAAGTAGTCCCGGACCCGTGGTATCCAACACTTCAGATTCATAACAGATAACAAAGTCTGCCAGCGCCTTTGCAGCCGTGAGGAAGTCAAGCCAGAAACCATGGCGCGGGCGGCTTCCAAACATATAATTAGCAACCCGGACCTGATGACGGTGATGAAGCACCATGCATGCATGTGGGGACAATATTTTTTCTACTCCCAGCACCAGTTCGTGCTGGCAGAGATCGTCGAGACTTTTCAAACAATGCATATCCATATCCAGATAAAAGCCACCGTATAAGTAAACTATCATTGTCCTGAATATATCCGCACGTTGAACAGGTAATTTATATGCGAGATAATCCTGCCTCCATTCGGGGAAATGCTCATCCACTATTGAAAGTGCCGAAGCATCATCCCAGATAATAATCTCCCATAGCGGGTGCAGGATGCGCATCTGCTCAAAAAATGTGGTATACCGGGAAGGAGGCAGTTTGTCGAGCCCGATAAGGTGGATCGTCTTTGGAATGCCATTCATATTACAAATTGTGTATAGCCATGCGGGATCTGTCAAATAATTCTCCGATGGTCTGGCCTTGATTGGAGACCATATCCTGTAAGATCTCATTATAATACATCACTATATCTTCTATCATGGCAGGCTGAAACAAATGCGTATTGTATTTCCAGATAAAGATCAATGAGTCATTGAACTCTCTTACCAGTATATAAATGGGGTAATGGATGGCACCCACTTTTTCATGTACCCCAATGTTATACTGATCGTCTAAAAGCTGTACCGGCCTGCTGAAATAGTTAATATACATATCACAACAATTCCTGATCCTGTTGCCATCCAACTGCAGGTATTTATGACTGAATATAAAACGCCGGTTAACGATCACATCTGCAATTTCGCCGTTCAATTCTGAAATCAAGTCGTCGATGGTATCCTGCTCATCGATTGCCACCGCCAGATACATGCTGCCAAGCAAACATCCTATCAGTTGCTGGTAATCCGGTTGGTACCGATCGGCCATCAGCGCGGGTATCAATATTTTTTTCTTCCCGGTATACGCATATACCAGGAGGAAGAAACTGGCATATATGCAGGAGGAGAGTGTGGATCTATTGTCGGCAGCCATACTTTTGACTTGTGCGAAAAGTGCGCCGGATATCAGGCTGGTATAGGATGATGCATCAGGCTTATCGAGTATGGCAGCAAGTTCGGAATTCCCGAAGACATTACGACCCATTGGTTCCGACGACAAGGCATTTCTCCTGCTGCCATACATTTTTTGATAGCCGGTCATATCAAATATAGTATCAAAATCCTGCAGCTTTTCTTTCCAGAAGGAAGCCATATCCTCTTTGTGCTCGTAAAGCCATCTATTCTGCTGTTCACAATAATCCCTGAGGGCAACAGCCAAAGGTGGTATTACCGGCAGATCACCTGACAAAAACGATTGATATACAGTTACCAATTCCTCCCTGGCGATCGAACGCGACCATTCATCACAAATTATGTGGTGCATCAGCAAAGCAAAAAAGTATCCATTATTGCTTCTTCTGAACATTAACATCTTAACTAGGGGGCCATTTTCAATATCGGCGAAAACAGACGCAGCAATATTATAATGCGACTCTCTTATGTTCAAAAACTCCTCGTCGTCAATACCTGTAACGTCTATATATTCCAATTGTAATCTTTGATCCGCAACAGGCAAAACAGCCTGCCGTATTTCATTATTAACCACTGGAAAAACCGTGCGAAGACTTTCATGCCGTTTAAGAATAAAATCAATCGTTTTTTCGACTGCAGTAACGTCAATAACCGGCAGTTCCAGCTCCACCCGCATAAAAGAAGGCTTTTGTACAGTTCGCATTACCCGCAGGTATTGCAGGTACTCTGTCTGGCCGACCGACGGTTCGCTGGAACTAATAATATTATTATCCATAAAACTTAATTTAATAGCCGTTCAATAATATTATACCTCTTTATGAGCCATTTCAAATATGGCAAGCGCATTATCTATTATGGTTCTGTTCACTATTAAAGGCGGCAGAAATCTGATGACGTTGCTATGGTGCCCGCCAATTTCAAATAAAAGTCCATTTGAAAAGCAGATGCTCCTTATCTTTTTTACAATTTCAGGATCCGGCTTCCTGGAAACCTGGTCTTTTACATATTCGATACCGATAAACAACCCCTTGCCCCTCACCTCTCCAATTCCCGGAAATCCCGCCTGGAGGTTATTCAGCCTCGACAAGAGGTAATCTCCCATTTCCTGGGCGTGTCTTGCCACGTCGTATTCCCTGACAAAATCAAAAGCCCCGTTTCCGGCGGCAATACTTACCTGATTTCCCCTAAAGGTGCCAATATGATCGCCCGGTCCCCATGACTCAATCGCCTTATTGTAAATGATGGCAGAAATGGGAAAGCCAATGCCTCCCAACCCCTTAGACATAGTTATTATATCCGGCACTGCCTTACTGCTCTGAAATGCCAGGAATTCCCCGGTCCTGTAAAAACCGCATTGTATTTCATCAAAAATAACCAAGATGCCATGTTCGTGTGCTATTTCCACAATTTTTTGTAAAAACCCGGCTGCCGGCACCACGGTCCCCCCTTCTCCCTGTATGGGTTCCAGCAGTATAGCCGCCGGTTTAGCGATACCCGAATGAGGGTTTTCCAGTATGGATCTCAAATATTCCGCGCAATCCAGCTGGCATGAATGGGCCTCCTTTTTAAACGGGCATCTGTAGCAATAACTGTAAGGTATAAAATGAATATTGGGCACCAGTGAATGTAATTTCGATCTGAGCTTTACATGGCTGGTGGCCGCCAGTGCCCCTGAGGTCATGCCATGATAAGAGCCCTGGAAGGCAATCACTCCTTCCCTGCCTGTCATATGTTTGGCCAGTTTGATCGCAGCCTCGACAGCATCGGATCCTGTTGGTCCGCAAAAACTTACCTTGAACTCGTTCCTTATCGTGACGGGCAGCTGATCTAATATTTTCTGTATCAGATCCATCTTATTTTCCGTCGGAAAGTCCAACATATGAATCAATTCTTCTTGTTGCTTTTTAACGTATTCCAATACGTAGGAATTGCAATGCCCAACATTCAGGACTCCGGCGCCACTAAAAAAATCTATGAACAAATTCCCGTCTACATCTTCTATTATCGCGCCTTTGGCCCGCCGTATAGCTATTGGCATGCTCTTAGGATAGGAGACTATACTGCCTTCCAGTTTATTTTGCCGGGCCAGTAAATCCTTCGATCTTTCACCGGGCAGGTTGTCTGAAATTATTTTAGCATTGTCTGCCAAATGAAATGTAGAAAATTTTTCATTGGTCTTTTCCATAACCGGGTTGGCAACTGCAACATCATTATACGCTGACAACAATTTCTCAACATTTGATGGTTTCATCGTATTTAGTTTTTTATTTTTTACTGATCTTTTCCTTACATTCTTTTATATATTGATCCAGTGACTCATCATCGAAATGAAGTTCCCTGGCTCTTATAAAATTATCATAGGCTAACCTGTACTCGCCTGAACGCATGTCCGCCAAACCGAGAAGATACACTGCCAGAGAAGACCCGGAATTGATCTTTACATCATCTTCCAGCAGCTTCCTGGAAATAGCCGCGTCTTCTTCCAAATAGACATAGCCCAGTTCATTCAGGGTTCTGAGCAAACTTTTGTTATTCGACTTCTTTTCCAATGCATCAATAGCGGTGAGGAAGGCTGCAGGTCCTTTTTCCCTATAAATTTTCATACAGTCAATGGCATCGCTAGGATACTGGTCATATAAATCTGACTTGAAGGTTTTATCGAGATTAAGACCTACGGTGTATTCGGACATTTTTTTTGCCAATACTTCGCCCCTGTCGCTGTTAGTTAAATACACGAATCCGTTTTTTGAGACCGTGGAATAATACATCGACGCCCTGAACCCGACCGTGCTGCCACCGTGAGAAATGATGGTATCATTATTGGAAAAGATCAATACAAACCCTGGCCCATAGAAATAGCCGGGGGTTGCAGAATCCAGTTGTATGATGGGGTGTAAAATATCTCTGATCCTGTTTTCGGAAAGATATTTCCTGCTG
>Ga0247778_1000837_pt1 | contig 22597 bp, 9 predicted proteins | sample UWRJL049202B5_FD_179939 | JGI IMG/M metagenome (GOLD analysis project Ga0247778, IMG submission 179939) | Plant litter microbial communities from Arlington Agricultural Research Station in Wisconsin, United States - UWRJ-L049-202B-5 | ecosystem: Environmental > Terrestrial > Plant litter >... | reverse complement strand
AAATGGAGGGAGTTCAATTGGTGTAGAATTGACTAAAGAACAAGAACTAGGTACAGGAAAACCCTTTATATAGCTGGGTGGCACGTGTCTGCGAACCACGTGCCACACCCCCTTTTCCGCTACTACACTAGTTCTTGTTCTTTAGTCAATTCTACACCAATTGAACTCCCTTTATATTATAATTATATCTACGTTCTTATAATAATATTAACATTTAATATTAAAATATATATTATAATCGTTTCTATTAAAACTTTATTTTCTTTGTTTTTATAATATTTAATCAATTCTAAAAATTTTCATTAATTTATATAATATATATCCACGCTTATTGTTTCAATTAATAAAGATAGGATATATAGGTTTAAAATCAATACCTTCGTTTTTTTATCCAAATTAATAATCAAATAAAAACAGTTTAATTTAATTATATTTATTATATCTTAACTATAAGAAATAAATATAATAATTATAATATTAATAATATTAATATTTTATTTTATTCGATTATTCCGAATATTATTATTTTCAAATTTGGAAATAATAGAATATATTATATTATATCTAAGAATTATTTGATAAATAAAATTAAAAAAATTATTTTAAATTATAATTTCGATATTATACGAATTTTTAATATTTCTTTATAATAATTTTTTATTAAATGAAAATTGATCCCCGATTTAAAATTTAATAATTCTTAAATCTTTATTAATAATAAAAATAATAAAATCTTAATAAATAAGACTTGTAATAATAATTATTATATTTTATTCGATTATAATATTATAAATATAATAAAATTTAATGTGAATAATCTTATTAATAATATATAAAATAATTTTTTTAATATTAATATTAAACGAAAATTAGAATATTAATATATAATAATAAAATTAAAAAATATCGTTGATGATATAAAAAGTCAAAATAAAAACCTATAATAAACCTTTATTTAAAATTTCAATTTTGATATTATTTATAATTTGATGTTGCACGTATTGCACCTGTGTGCCGGCTGCCTTGGTGCCTGAGGCACCACATATGTAAATAACCTCACTTCCTACCCCTGCGGCACTATCATCTCTTAATACACATACATATACAGCATTTACTGCATCATTTGAAATATTTTGTATCCTTGAAAATAATTTATAATAAATATTAATTCTATTATCATTAGAAGATTATATATTATTTTTTTGGATTTTTTATAAATAATCAATAAATTAATTAAACCAATTTTTTTTTTTTATAAAATTAATATAATTTTCAATTTTAATATTGTAGTAGCGGAAAAGGGGGTGTGGCACGTGGTTCGCAGACACGTGACCACATGCATATAAAGCGTTTTCCTGTAGCTAGACTCTTGTTCTTTAGTCAATTCTACACCAATTGAACTCCCTCCATTTATAGTTGTATATCCGCCCTTACAATATCTTTTATATCTTTATTATAATAAGAAAATAATATTTTTACTATTTTTTCTAGATTTTGTATTCGATTTATTATATATATTATTAATATAATAAAATATAAAAATATAAAAAATCTAATAAAAGTAAAAAAATAACAAATTATAAATAAATTATATAAAAAAAATTCAAGAATAATATTAGATTTATAAATTAAATAGTATTATAAAAATTGAAAATCATTAAATTTGTTGAAATAAAGTTAAGGGTCCTGTTCTAAGGCATGTAAGCGGGAGGCTAGTGGTAGCCGAGCTCCTCTCGGCTACCTATATATATCTTCATTCTATAATTTCCATCCTTTCTAATCTAATGAAATTTATATTCTCATTTCCGTATCTATTATAATTTAATAAATTATAAGTCTGGATAATAGGAGGATTGAAGTTTTTATTTAAACTATTTGCAGGAAAATTATAATATTTAATATTTATATTTATATTTGTAAGAAAATTGTAATATTTAGTATTTATATTTATATTTATAAAAAAATTATAATATTTAATATTTATCAAATTTTATTTTATTTATTTTAATAATTCTATTTTTATTTTCTAAATATCGAATAAATATTTATTAAATTAATAAAAACAAATACTAACTTTTGGTGTATTATATTAGTCTTTATAATATTTGAGAAAAATAATTTTTTTAATAATATCCAAAAAATAACAAGAAAAAAAGATTACAAATTTCTGCTATTTCAAAATATTTTTAAATATAATAAAAAATTTGTCTCTAATATTGATAAATTATTAATATTTGACGAAAAATATATTTATATAAAATTTATAATAAATATAAAAATCGGCAAAATTAAATACAATAGGAAATTTTATAATATATAATTGAAAAAGAAATATTTAAAAATGAAAATATTATTTTTTATTAATTTTAATCTCAAATTAAATAAAAATAATAAAGAATAAATTTGAAACATTTTATTAATTAAAAAAAAAATCGCCGATCTTAAAATTAAATATTTCAATATTATTTATTAAATTGTTAATATTAAAATCAAATAATTGATTAATTGGATTATAAATATAAAATCTTAATTTAATAATAATTGAACTCGATTGTTCAAATTCCGAAAAAAAGTTAATATATAAAATAAAAATATTATTTTTATCGACGAATTTGTATAGAATATTTTTATTATTAGATTTTAATTAAAAACTATTTATATAACGATTATAAATATTTTTTAGATGAAAGAAATTTATGAAATTTTATAATATAAGAAATTGCTCCGTTTGGACGGGAAATGGGAAAAGTTGAATGAAAATTCTATAAAAAAAAGCTTTTTGATTACTAATATTATATTCGATTCAATATTCTATTATATTGATTATATTAATAGATTTATCAAATAATTAAAAATATTCTATCTAGTTTTTTCCAAAAAACTAGTTGGTGGGAAACTACAAAAAATAAACTATTTCAAATATAGATCTGTTAAATATATTAATCTTATTTGTTTATATATTGAAATTAGATTCGGATATACCAAACAAACCTGAATTAAAATTGAAAACTTTGAAAATAATAAAAACAAATAAAAATTCAAATTATTAAAATTTTATAAAAAATATTATTTATTTTTTAATAATTATTTATTAAATCAAATTTTAATAAATAAATAAAAAAATTTATATTTATATAAATCCAAAATATTTATTTTATAAGATTTTATTTTAATTATTACAAACAATTTTGAATCGGAGAATTTAAAAATTGAAAAAACCACCAGTATTAATTGGAACAATTATAAAAATAAACCAAATATTTTTTCTATTATTATTCTAATTTCTAATTCGACCCTTATAGATATTAAATGTATTTTATATATAATTGACTAATATTCGTTATTTAATAATGAATTGAAATTATATTGAAGGAATATCTAGATAGGAGGTAGAAGGTTTTATTTAAAAAAAATTAATATAATAATAATTAAATTAATAAATAAAAGATTTATTTTTTTGGAAAATAATTTATTTATATCCAATTTGAAATATATATTTATTTTAATAAAAAAATTAATTAGAAATCAATTTATTGGTTAATTTGATTATTATAAAATATAATTTTTTAATAAATTAAATAATATTTCAATAATAAAAATTTTTGTATAAAAAAATTTTTATATAATTATAAATATATTATTAAAAATCAATAATTAAATATTTGGAAAATATTAAATTATTTAATCAGAAATTTTATAAATTGAAATATTACAAAAATTTATTCTAAAATTTTATATATAATATTTAAATAAATATATAATTTTCGAAATTATAAAATTTAATAAAATATTTTTTAAATTATAAAATATATTTAATAATTTTAAATTAGAAAAAAATAATAAAAAAAAGTTTTTAAATAATAAATCTAAAATTTTAATTGAAATTAAATAAACAATATTCGACTTATAAAATTTTATATTCAAAAATATTTGAAATCGTATTATTTGAATTAAAAAGAAATCAAAATATTAAAAAAAAAATTATTTTATAAAAAAAAAAACAAAATTTAATCTATATAAATATTATATTACCCGAGATTTTATTTGATATATATTTTATTATCGTTGATTTTATTATATAAATCTAATAATATTTTTAATATTATATATAATTATAAATATTAAAAAAATTGTAATTTTTGAAAAAATATTTTAATATAAAATATATTTATAATAAAAAATTAAGAAATATTAATCTCAGAAATTTATTAATTATAAATTTGAATTATTAATTTTAATAAATATTGATATTACAAAATTATTTTTAATATTTTATTGAAAATATAAATATTTTATTGAAATAATTGATAATTGGACTAGAAAAATATAGTCAATTCTAATTAAAAAATAAAAAAATATAATTGTTATTTTATAATAATTTAAGAAATTATAAAAAAAAAAATTTAATAATTATATTATTAAAATTATTAGGATTGATAATATAAAGAAATTTCTTTTATTATTATAGGAATAACAAAAAGAAAATGGTATAACTATTTAAAATATCAAAGTTTATATTTTAACTCAAAATAGATCTATAGAAAGATCTATCCAAATTAATAAGCAAAATATAAGACTTTTATTGGATGACGCAGGTCTTCCAGTTGAATTTTGGTGCAAAATAATTTATATTTAATTATATATTCAAAATAGGATGAGAAGAAGGCCTAGAGTGATAGAAAAAAGTTTGGACATTGCGACTAAAAAGTTTGTCGATATCAAATATCGAATTTCTCTTGAAGAAATATGGACAGGGATACCCCCAAAAGTCCACAGGTATGTAAAAATATAAGATTGTAAAACTATTTCTTATATTTTAAAAATATTAATGCTAGAAAAAGCTAATAAATTAATATTATTAAAAAAAAAAGGGATTTTTATAAATTACAATAAACAAATTATAATTTATTATAGGATATATATATTTAATATATATAAAACCATCTTTTCAAATAATATCGATTTTTACAAAAATATCCCTAGTAATATTATTGAAAACTATTAATTATAAATCAAGAAAAAAAACAATTATTACGAAAAATCTTTTAGAATATATAATAAATATATTATTTATAACCAGATAAAATACCTAATTAGACTAATCAAAAAAAATCTTTCAAATCTGTCAATAATTTTATTAATAATTCTAAAATAAAAGAAATAGTTTTTTACAAATATTCCAATAATAATTCTTTTAAATAAAATATCAAAAATTTATTTTGGATTATTGAAATAATTTATATAAAATTTTGAATTAATTATAATATTATTTATTAATAAACTAAAAAAAAAACAAATATCTATTATCTTAGAAATGATTCCAGAACTTATAATATTTCTCCCAAATGTTATATTTCAATCTTTCAAATATAATAAAAATAAAAATGTTAAAATAATAATAGACCAAATAATATATTCTATAATAACCAAATATAAACTCAATAAAAAATTAAACGAATCACAAAAATACATCCGAGTAATATTAATAATATTTGATTGATTTAATAATAAAAAAAGATTCTTAGAAAAAGAAATAATAATAATAATATATATAATTAAATATGATATTATTATTCCAAAATTTTATAAAAAAATAATCAATAATTCTAAATATATTAAATAATAAAAAAAAATTATTAAATTTAAAATTATTCAATTATTGATTAATAATATATAAAAAAAAAAAATCCTATTATTAGAAGTTAATTTAATTAATTCAAAATAGATATTTATATTCAAATTCCTTCTTAATAATATATTCGAATGTTTCAAAATCCGACTAATTATTTGTAGATTTATTTAATAATATAAAATCGATTATATAAAAATTTTTGTTTTAATAATAAAAATAATTATTTTAAAAATATTTTTTATTATTATAATATATAAAAATTTAGAATATCGTTAATACAATATCAAAAATATATTTATTGAAATAAAACTTATTAAAGAATTTTGAATATAAATATTTAAAAAAATTAATCGAATTAAAATAAATATTCAAATATATTTATTTTGAAATTTTTATAAATTAAAATAATTGGCCCAAGATTGGAACTTTTTTATAAAAAAAAAATTATTTAAATTAAGATTTTAATAAAATAATAAAAATTTTTATTTATATATTTATATTTAAAAAAAAATTTATTTATTAATTTATATTAATAATTTTATTATTACAATATTTTATATTTGCAATTTGGATTAATTTTATAAAAATCTAGATATTTATTTTAATATTAAATTAATAAAAAATATTTCTAAGATTTTAAAGATTTAAATATATAAAAATTGAACTATTAAAATTTTAAAAATAAATTAAAAATAATATTTTGATAAAATTTTGAGCAAATTTGGGTTTTTTCAAATAGTTTATAAATCTAAATCTATTTTAATATTAATAATTGATTATAATAAATTTCATCTAACATATCCCGAAAATCATTAAATCGATAATTTTTGATATTATGAAATTATTGATTTTTTAATATATATTATAATTTATATATAATCAAATATTATTTTTATATTTGGAAAATTAAATTAATATATATAAAATTTTATAAAATATTATAAAAAAATCTTGAAATATTTAATATATTATTTATAATTTACAATCTAATTTTCTATTTTTTTCAATTTTATAAAAAAATTTATTATATATTCCGATACAAATTATATTTTTAATAAATCTAATCGAAAAAATATTATAATAATTATAAATTTATTTAATAGAGGGCCAATATATTGGGTAAATAAAAAATAAAATAATATTTCAATTGCTATAATTGAAATAAAATATATAATTATAAATTATATTATTAAAATTAATTAATAATTTGTTTAAATTTTTTAAAATTTTGGAAAAAAAAAATATATTATTGAGAATTATATTATTGTAAATACAAAAAGTAACAATTAAAAAATAATTATTTTAATATAAAACCCAATATTTATTAATTGTTTAAAATATATTAAAATATATTATTATAATATCCGAGATTTTTAAAAATATTAAAAAATCAATATATAATATATTCTAATATTTGAAATAATTATTGATAAATTATTCAAATCTTTTTTTGCTAAATAATTCAATAAATTTTTTAGATTTATAAAAATATTAAAAAATAAGAAATAATAGGAATGGAATATAGTATTAATAGGGGCTAAATTCTCTTTAGTTCTTCCTCTAGAATAATTTTACCTAATCTAGAATCGGTTAAAGCGAGTTCCTGAAATATTATATTAATAGAAATTAAGTTTTATTTATTTTGTTATATTTATTTATTTTCCCAATTATTTGTTTCATTTAATAAATCAATAAAAAAATTATTATTTACAAATAGTAAAAATTGTAACTAAAAGATTTATTTATTTGGGAAAAAATATTTTTTTAATTTTTATATTATAAAAAATTATAATATATTGAAAATATAATTTTTAAAGAAAAAAAATCAAATTAAATTATAAAAATCGAATCTAAATATATTAGATTTTTATAATAAAATCGGCTAATTAATTATTTTTATTTTTATTATTATTATCTTTTTTTTTATTTATTTTATAAAATATATATAAAATATTCTAGAATTTTTCAATTTTTTTCTATAAAAAAAAAAATTTTATTAATATAAATTGTTGCACGTATTGCACTACGTGCTGGCTGCCTTGGTGCCTGAGGCACTACATATATAAATAACCTCACTTCCTACCCCTATAGTACCATCATTTTTTAATATATATACATATATAATATTTTATTATATTAATAATAATAATAATCTGAATAATTTTTTATCCAATTTTTTTAAATTTTTATTATAAAGTTTTTTAATTGTTATAATTTCGATTTTTTGAATTTTTACTTGCAAAATTTATAATCGTTTTTAATATAATATAATTTATAATTTTTTATATTAATTTTTTAATTTTTTTATTAATTTTCTTGATATATTTTCTATCGCCGCCGATATTATTATAAATTTTATATTTCAATAAATATATTATTTCGAAAATTTTATTATTATAATTATTATTAAAATATTATAATCTTTTTTATAATATTTTATTTCTTTTTTTATACTATCGATATTATTATAACCGAATTTAATTACAAAATTATTTTTTCTTGTATTTATTGTTATAATAAAATTTTCTTTTATAACTATTACTCTACTAATCGAATATATTTTTTTAGTATTATTGTCTTTTATTTCTGCCCCGCTTGTAAACATTTTTAAGTATCTTACGAATCTTACAACATTTGCTGAATAAAATAAAGTAGTAGAATTGATACAATTAGTAGTCCTTTTGATGCCTTTTTATTGGTCAAATATATAATTATCTAAAGCTACCAAATTGCAAATTTATTTTAAGAATTATATATATATTAAATGGCCTAATTAAATAGTATTTAAATTAATATTTTAAAATATAGTTTTTTATATATTTTAAATTTATATTTAATAATGTATAAAAATGTATTAGATTTTTTTTTTTAAAGTGGTATTATTGTATATATTGTATTATATATTGACTATTTTGGTGCCTAAAGTACCACATATGTAAATAATCTCACTTCTTGCCCCTACGGCACCATCATCTCTTAATATACATACACACACAGCATTTTACTGCATCATAAATTCAAAACTTATTTTAAATTAATTTATTTTAATATTTATTAGATAAAACTTTGGAAGTTCAAGGAGATTATATAGGTGATAAACAATACAACTGACCAAAAAAGGTATAATTATATATTTATATTTCTAAATATATTTTATATAATAATTTCTTTGTCTAGGAGGAATAATATATCAATTAGAAAAATAATTTATAAAAATATTATTAATATAATTTTAGCAAAAATTCTTTCTTTTATTTTCAAAAAAAATAGAAGGAAAAAGAAAAACTGTGGGGATAACAATGCAAGGTTGAAATTAACAGGAGGAGTTTGGGGGCGAGGGAGAGGGAATTTGGAGGCAATAGGAGCAATAAATAATAAAAAAAATTGAATAAAATATTGGAAAAAGAATTTTGGCGATAAAGAATATAAAAATCCGATTTTTATAATAATAAAAACGATTTGGACCTAATTAAATTAATATTATTAATTTAATATTTATAAAAATATTCAAATTGAACTTTATTTTTATTATTTTGAAACTTAAAATTTACCAAATAAAGATAACGGTAAGTAATAATAAAAATCGAGCTATCTAAGCCCGAGGAAAGAATAGGCGAAGTTTCCCGAATTGAGAAAAAAGATAAAAAAAAAAAAATTGAAAGATTATTAATAATAAAAAAATTGAAGAAACAAATAATAATTGGGAAAATTATATCGATTAATAATTCACGATAAAAAGTAATAACAAAAAATTAAAAAAATTATATATATATCTAGTTTACAAATTTATACAATAATAAAAAAAAAATTAATAGGAAATAATTTATTAGATTTATTATTATTTATAATAATTATTTTTATTATTGATAATAAATATTTTATTTATAATTACGAAATATAAATTCATATTTAGATTTAGATAATTAATTAAATACAATAATATCAAGATTATTTATTATTATATTTCAAAATTCGGGATTTAACCAATAAAAGTTTTATAACCCCATTATATATATTATATAAAATATTGATGCAATATTAGGAAATTATACAATTGGTATAATTTAATCCTAAATTTGGATTAATTAATACAATATATAAAAAAAAAGAAAAAAAATATTAGGATATTTTAATATAGAATAGAAATGTTGAAATAAAATTAAGGGTCCTATTTTAAGATATGTAAGCAGGAGGCTAATAGTAGCCGAGCTCCTCTCGGCTATCTATATATATCTTCATTCCGTAGTTTCCATCCTTTCTAATCTAATGAAGTTTATGCCCTCACTTCCGTACCCGTCATAATTCAACAAAATTCTTGATTTATCTTTTTTAGTAGTTCTTTTTAAATCATTTATAAATTTAAAATATATATTATATAGAGATTTTAGGATTTAATATCTCAATTCTAATATATATAAAGATAAAGTATAGAAATAGAATATAAAAACAGGATATAGAAATAAGGTGCAGAAATAGAATATAGAAATAAGATGTAGAAATAGGATATAAAAATAAAATATAATTTAATATATTTAAAATATATATAAGATTCTATTATTTTTAATTTTTTCTTAAATATGTTATATCTTTAATTAAAATTAATAATTATTATTAAAAATTACAAATAAATTTAAATCGTAAAACTTAAATATTCTTAATAACAATTATATCTAGTAAAACAAAAATTATTATTTAAATTATTCTAAATTATATAAATATTATACTTAAATATTCGATTTATTATTTTTAAAATTTTAAAATTAATAAAAAAATTATATTTAAAAAAAAAGATTTCGATGTTTGGATTTAGGGATTTAGAGATTATATAACAAAAGTAATATAAGATTATAAATAAACGATCTATTATATATTCGAAATAATCCGAATAATAGATTCTTTATTAATACGATTATAATATATATATTAATATTTTTTGCAAAACGTCGAATATTTCCCGAATTTATGCAAAACTTCGAAATCGATTTAAATATATATTCTTTTTATATCTCAATTCTAGCATAGATCCAAAAGCCTAAACACAATAAGCAACGACTAACGTAGTAATATCCATCCATGCGTGCTGGAAAATCACCTGTGCCGGAACATATGAGGGGTACTTCGACTTCCCACAGCTAAAACTCGGCGCACGCCTTGATGCATATTATAATAATATGTGAATGACATGCCTCGGCAATTCTGAGCATGCAGACACCTTCGCGCCTAAATATTACTATTACGTTGTTGCCGCCGCGCCTGATTTGTAGAGAGCCTCCTTTTATCGTGAAATAGACTTCCTCCGCTACAGCATCATTATCACGCTTTTACCGCTACTAAAACTTATAAAAAGGTTCTATCTAAGCCTACGAACTCTACTATATTGTTTAGAAGCCACTAATAGCGTTGTAGCTACTATCGTATAAAGATTCACGTAAGGTCGCCACGCGTGTCGGTACATTTAATAAAAGTAATCTATGATCAAGGCTAGTACGATACGCTTCGCGCGTCTCACGTAACCAGCATTGTGTAATTTACTTAGATCGATTAAAAGCCTACTTTGTGGCTGTGCGGAGCCTTGACACACGGGCCGACCTCCAGTCCCCGCAGTCTTGCGATCCGACTCAACCCTGGCCATGCCTCCGGGCAACCAGCTTAACTCTCCGAAAACACCTATAGAATTCGCCACCTCACAACCCTATGGCCGGAGCGGGTCGGCCGCCCTCCTTGCTAGCGTGATCGAGGCGTTCATCTGCTTCAAACGAAGCTCAGGTGACAAATGAGTAGAAGATCTTCGAACCTTCATGCTTCGCTGTGGCAAATCAGGACAGTATATAGTCTCCTTGATTCCCAGCTCCCTTCATGAAGTAGACGTAATGAAAACACAGGATAGTAGAATAAACGCATATCCCCAGGATATGCTGTGCTGGATTTCGCACAACCACACTTTTTCGCTTCTAGTACCAGTACCAATAACATTTCCTGGCACTACAAATCAAGACGTTCGATACTTCGATGATAGCCACCCCGAGTTCTCCAAATTATATGTTATACATACGCCGCTTCATCCATCACTGCTCCGCACACAATCGTCGCAATCTACTCACCCGGACTGTAGCCCAAACCCCATCGAGCCAGACTAGACACTCACCTCCATTTTCGCCTCCTCATTTAAATACCTCACACCTCCATCATCAAGAACCGACAGTGCCGAAATCTCCTTCTTACCATCCAGCAACGCACGAAGTTTCGCAGCCTCATGCGACGCGTCTTCCACGAATGAAACGGACTTAGAAGGTGATGAATGGGTACTGTGTGTGATGAGCAACGGGACGGTGCTGGTCCGGGCGTTGTTGCCACTCTGTGATCCACCCCAAAGCCCTCTAAACCCTTTGCAGTATTCGTAAAAGTACTTTTGTCTATCGAAGTACGACTTCTTTTATACAAGAGCCGGAACCCTGCATAGCCTCTCCATCCATAAAGCTATGCATGTAACCTTCTCCTAGAAAGATGTACTGACTGGAGTTTCCAGTGCTACTTTGATAGCCTTGTCCGCAGAGCCTTAGTAAAAAAGGAACCTTTCCTCCCTGAAGCACCCATATCTCGTCATCTAATCGACAATTGGGAAAACAAAGCCCAACATAGCCATGCTTCGTGCGAAACATGACACGGCCAAATGTTGCAACGACCAGTGACTTTAAATACCGATCAGTCGGTGGTAATACTTGAGTCCTTATAGCATTTTGCATGGTCAATACCCATGTCTTGAAGCTTCGTAAGTCTTCCCTCGTTATTCTTTGTGCCTCTTCTCCATCGTCAGACACGATATCCCCTAAGAGCGTCCGCCAGAAAAGAATTTGTCTGGATTCAAAGATATGCCCATCATGAAGATCTTTTGACAGATCTATTCCAGCGAGTTCCGCCCAATTTTCAAGAATAACGCAGATGTGAGACCAGTCTCGGCTAGTAACAGCTTCACCCACCCCTTCTATCTTGTCAACTACACATCCGCGTACGAGCATGAAGCGTTTGTCGAGAATGATGATTTTCGCTGTTGAGTCTCCTGCCGCATGGTAAAGGTCATATAAGCTGTATCTCATCATTTCATAGTGCAGAGAACTAAGGTCTGGGCAAATTTCGAAATCTCGAACCCAGGATGGTAAATCATGATGAGCAGAATTGAATCCAAGACCAGTTAAGCAGCGCAGATCTCCAAGACGAGAAACCTGGTGTAGCATGGCTTCCATGATACTGAGGTAGACTGTTCTGATATCTAGAGAATAGTTGACCGTTAAGTCGCCATAGACGGCTGTATCGACTAAGCCCAAAATTCCATAGACCTTGTCACGTGGGTTTTGACAAGTTTTATACCGGAAACTTCGTAGGAGTCGGTCCAAATCGTCAGATAAACAGGGAATCAGAGAGGTATTGCCATGCGAATCGACGTGGGTGCTAACTATCGTAAGGTCGGCGTAGAAGGTGTAGTCCACCGGCATTGAACCACAGCTTAGAGCACAGCATTTTGAAACATGATACTTGTAATTGATCTCACAGTTCTTCACCGTCTTCCACGGAACTCTCCAGTGGCCAAGAACAACCGTAGCGGACGGTGATAGAATTGACTCTTGGACGCACCAGAATCTTGTCCACCATGGCTTCGTAACGGCGTCCGTAAAGCAATCCCAAAGTATATTAAATGCAGGGTCATATCGGAAAGAGTAGTCATCCCCACCGGTGATCTTTTCAAAACAAGAGAGCTCATGTAAATGCCTATTCTTGGCAAAGTGTCGAACAAGGGCGAAGGGATCAACGTCATGGTGGATGTCATCCCGCTTCGAGTTCGTGTAGCCTAGGTTACTTATCAGTAGAAAATACCAACAGCCGGAACAGAACAAGCGAACCATCATTTGTGCAAGGCGGGCTTTCGGTGCCACGAACTGGACTCGGAACACCTAGCCAGATGAATGCCGATGAACAAGATCGAAAGATCGTACCCATCATGGCTACTTGTTGAGATTTCTCTCGGTCATTCTCTTGGTTGATACAGATAGAATCCACCCAAAGCCGAAGTTTCCCGTCCGACTTACGCAGATGACGAAGGCATGCCTCTAAATTACTGCGTATCTTGATCTCGACGTTCTCAACACGAACTGATTGTGTGTCCATGTGATCTCCCCATGCGTACGATACGGCCTGATATTGGGGCAATCCATCTAAAGACACTACCTCGAGCTGGCAGTGGATTGGCAAAGGTTCCAATCCCGGTAGTAGTATGAGAATTCTAATTTGACGACTCTGATTGTCAAGCTCCTGGTACAATTGAGACGCCATATTTGAAGTTATAATTTGTGGAATGTCAAGACTTTAGGAAAAGGCTTTGTTCGCTGGCGATGAGCTCCAAACAAATCTTGATCGACAATTAGGGTTCAGCACAGCAGTAAATCTCGCGACGCATAGCGGCTCTTGAAGGTAAACTGCGGCGTACAGGAAGGCTATTGGGGAAAAGAGCAGGCTTTTTGTCCTATCACAGTCCGCTCAAGTCTCACAGCCCCCACCAGACTATCACACAGCCCCCACCAAACTATCACACAGCCCCCACCAGACTATCACATAGCCCCTACTAGACTATCATACAGTCCCCACCAGACTATCACAGATGGAAACTAGAATTTAACTGTCTTCACAACTTACCTTTGTGATCCATCACACACTCATTTTTCGCAGACCAAACCATTTTCTGTACAATAAATGCTCTGACTATTGGCGACATGGACTCGCATGACGAGGCGGCCAATAGCAGACCGTGCGATGATTCGCACGAGCAAGATATCGCTGGAAGAGCTTCAGACCCAGTGGAACTACCAAAAGCACTATCTAAGATCCTGGCTACTGCTGACCCATACCCAATGAACGGAGAAAAGGTCATCGTATTCGAATACCTACCGCGCCAAAGCAAGTGCCGCAGTTGCATTTACGTGGTGGATGAAAGCGGCCGCAACCTGCAGACTTCGAACTTCAACATTTTCCGACTCGCCTGGTCGTCAATACTTCTTCTCGTATCGAGTGCTCTCTATCAGCTCGGCATTATGGTCACGGGTTGGGGACATGTTCAATTGGTTCTATTGGAGGGTTGCGCCGAGTCTGACTTTCGTGGGAAGATATTCGGGATGACAAATAACGAACACAACTCCGTCATTCTCCATAGCAATAACGGAAAAGATTGGAAACCAGTTGACAAAGCAAGATATGCATTCGGTGGATGTACTGTAGCCAGCGAAGGCGATGTCCAGCGTACAGGTATGGCTCCACCTTCTTCGAGTAGATTATCTTACTAACTACGTCTCTAATCATAGCGGATCAGATCTTATCTAGATGGAAGAACAAAGGTCAAATGTATGGTATTCTATACTATAACTGCGAGGTATTTAGTCTTGACCTTGCGGCTTTGATCGGTTCCCACGAGTCTCACCGGAAGTTCTTTCGATATGGAAGGAGGTCTGGCTTTGGAGAGGAAGAAGAGAGAAAAATAAGACAGTCGCTTGTGAATGAATCACCAGGGTCCTTTTTTTACGAATGTCAAAGCCAGAGATCGTACCGAAGGGTGTTAGCGTGGGTTGGGAGGATATGGATTGCTTTTATGATACACCAATTTTTCCTCTTAACGCCTCCAGGTTTATCGGTTATAGAAAGGTTGAACTGGTTGCGCCGGCCCGGACCTAGCCCTTTCATGCGGCAATTTATCTTCAGTGGTCTCTTCCTTACATACTCAAATATCTTAGCTTCCTATGTTGGGGGTCGGCAAGTATTCATATTATGGATAACTGGATTACTGGGCATAATATTCGTGCCAACTTGGCTAATATTTTTTTAAAATTCTTTCTAAGAGACTTTTTAAGTTTGATTTCTAAATAGTATTGTAACTAATATTCAAAAATATCAAAACTATTGATGCGTTTATCTCCGCAGAGACATGAGATACTTTAAAATTATTAAAAATTATAAAAATATATTTAAATAAATAAATAAAAATTTAAAATCTAAAATATATATTGTAAGAACGTATATAACCATCATATGGAGGGAGAGTAATAAGGTGAATATTGTCTAAAAAACCAAGTATTGTAGTGGGTGATCTGGTGATGGGCTTGATCATGTGATTTAGCTAGTTTCCTGAGATCTTGCATATAAATGCAAGATCTCTCTTTCCGTAGAAAAGATAATCAATACAAGATTCTTTTTCCTCATTATTGAGTTCAGACCACTATTAGAAGGGATGCGGTATACTCTTCTTATTATTTGGCCTTTTCAGTATCTAATTATAGGAAACGTTTTTATATATATATGATTATATGTCTGCGAATTGTATACTATTTCTTTTCTATTATTATATTTGTTTCCCTTTACCAAGTATTTGTTTTTGAGTATTACAAGTATATCTTTAAATATTATAATATTAGTTCTTTTTATAAAATTTTATTCAATTTCGTCTAATATTATTAATTATAATTCGTTTTCTATAATGTATTTTTTGTTCGGTCGATATTATAAATTATTCTAATTATTTATATTTTTTATTCCGTTTTTTTATTAAATGATATTCGAAATATATATTTCGTAAATATTATATAAAAAAAAATATAATAATAAGATTCGTATAAATAAAATTTAAAATACAAAAAAAATTTCTAACCCTAGTTTGAGGGGAAAAAAATTAAACATAAAAATTTCTTAAATCCGATTCGAATAAAAAAGAAAGATCACGTAAATATATAACGATAATAATAGCGATAATATTTAATATTTGCAAGACTAAAAGTATATAATAATAGACCTCTGATTATTTCTTTATATAAGTCACTATTATAAAGATATATACAACCATTATATGAAGAGAAAATAACAGGATAAATATTGTCTAAAGAAGCAAGTCTATATTTATACAATACGCCTTTATATACATGTGGTCACGTGTCTGCGAACCACGTGCCACCCCTTTTCCACAATTATAATATATATATCGATTAAATAATTTTTAATCGAATTAAATTCGAATAAATTAAATTGAAAAATATTATTAATTTAATTTTTAATTTAATTTAAAATCAAAATAAAATTATTATATTATGGAAACTTTTTTTTTATATTTCCAATTTAAATTTAAATTTTATTAATAAAACAATTTAAAATTTTTTAATAATTAATAATTTAAAATAATTTTAATAAATATTTTTTTCGAATTATTTATTATTATATTTATTAAAAAAATTTAAAAAAATTTAAATTAAAAATATCAATTTTTATCAAATTATTATTAAATATATTGAAAAAATATAAATAAAAAAATAATAAATTTTTTTATTAAAAATATCTTTCGTAATTAATTTTTTTTAATTTTTATAAAAAATAAATCTTCTTAAATAATATATTTTTTAAATATATTTAATAATAATTTGATAAAAATTGATATTCGATTAATTTAACCCAAGATTTATAATTTTATATATTAATATTATTATATTATAATTTAATAATAATTATTATAAATATATTATTAAATTTATCAAAATTATATTTCAATATTATAACAATCTAAGGTGAATATAATTAAAATTGCACTCTAGATGGTTCGGAGACATTGTTTTTTTTATCTAATACGAATTATTATTAACCGACCTTAGGAACCATATTTCACCAAATCTTAATTTGATTATATCTGTATTTATATTAAATACAAATATATTTGTAATATAATATATAACGTGATATAATAATTAATAATTAATTAAAATTATTATAAATTGTAATTTATTAAATTATTATATAATAATATATTGCGATATAATTGTAAGAAATACCTAAAAGATATATAAAAAATACGATCTATTTAAAGAATAGATACGGTCAATAGAATTTAACTTAGTTTAATTAATAATTATTTCAATTGGATTATTTTACAACTTCCTCTAAAGTCTATAAAAGCGAATATAGAAATATTCAATATTCATTTATTATTCGCCTCTACATCCTGTAGATTGATATTATAATTCAAAAAATATTTTTTGAAGTATTTTTTTATAAAATTTATTTTTAAAAATTATATTAGTAAAAAATCTGGAGCGTTGTTACGTATAACGACGGCAACAATAAATCAACGACGAATTAATAATAATAATAATATTACGATCGATATTTTAATCTTTTTATAACTATAATTATATAATTGTATTTTATTTAAATCTTTTAGAAATTTTTATAATATTTAAATATAGTATTTAAATAATATTATTATAATATATATAAACCTAATTTAAAACTAAATTTTACCTAAAACGGTTAAATTTAATATTATAAAAATTTATCATATAATAAAGAGGCCAAAACAAAAGAAGAGTATACTATATTTTTTCAAATAGTAGTTATCATCTAATAATAAGAAGAAAAAGATTTTATATTTAAATACTAGATATAAAATTTAATATAATAATAGATCAGATAATTAATACTTGTTAAATAATCTATTTAAATATAAAAAAAAATTTTAAATAGAAAAATAATAAAAATAATTCTTTTCTTCCTTATTATTAGGTGACAACCACTATTTGAAGAGATATGGTATACTCTTCTTTTGTTTTGGCCTCTTCACTAGGCAGATCACCTGACGAGTATCAATCACCTGATCCACCATTATAGTAGATTGAAGGGAAACTAGATTTATAGATCCTAGAGGATAGGTTGAAAATGAGGATATATTAAGATCTAAAAAATCTAACTAAATAGATAATAGTCTTTATATACGAAGACTACTCTTTAAACGTTTAGTCGGGGCTAGGCCCGTGGTACATACGTTATAATGCACCTTGCTATAACAAAAATTTTTATAAAATTTTTATTGAATTTTTATAATTAATTATATATTTTTAAATATTTAATATACGAAATTTTTTTTTTTAAAAAAAAATCAATTTTTATTTAAAAAATTATAATTTTTTTAATTTCAAACTTAATATAAAAATAAAATAACATTAATAATTAAAAATTATAATTTTATTCTTTAATAATATTATTAATAATCTAATAACGAATTGATAATACTAGTGATAAATTTGAATTCTAGTAATACCAAAATATTTTATTAATATAATTCGAAAAAATAATTCGATTTTAATTTATTAAAATATTTATATATTTTAATTTTAATTATAATTGTTAATTTTAAATAATTAAAAAAATTCGATATAATCAAAAATTATTAAATTTATATATTAAAATAAAAAACTATAAATTCTTTTAAAAAATTAATCGATTTAGAATTTTTATATATATTATTATCGAATTTCGATAAAAAATAAATAATTATTTATTTATTTATTTAATAAATCTTATATATAAATATCGATTTTTATTTTTTTTATTTATTTGAATCGAAAAAATAATAATTTCGATTTAATATTTTTTTAAAATCTTTTATAATTATTTAAATAAATTTACAGAAATAAAATAATTTATTATATCAAAATAAATAGAATTAATGTAGTAGTGGAAAGGGTGTGTGTCACGTGGTTCGCAGACACGTACCACCCAGCATATAAAGCTTCCTATAAGTTAAGCACTTTACTCTTTAATCAATTCTACGACCAATTGAACTTCCTTTATATTATGATTATATCTACATCCTTATAAGCCCTCTAGCTTAAGTCTGTGCTTTCAGGGCATTTCTAGTGTTTAGCGAGCCCTGCTTTAGACTTCTAGCAGTTAGAATTTATCATGATTATTCACTATTATTGGATAACAATAATAAAGAAATATTCTTTGGTCGATAATATAATTAATATTAAAATAATAATCTTTCTTATTACTAAAAAAATAAATATTTAATTATTTTCATTTTCGTCTTTAATATAAAATGCCTTAAAAGTATGAACTTAAGTTAAAGGGCTCGTTATATTAAATAATCGAAAATCAAATATAAAAATAATTATAATATAATTTCAATTAAAAATTAAATTAATATATTATTTATAAAAAATAATTAATTAATAAATTATCAATTAATTTATATTTTTAAATTCTTTTTTTATATAATTATAATATTTAATATTTATATTATTATAATAAAATAAAATTAAGTAAAATAATTTTAAATAATCTATATTTAAGGATTTTGAATTTTAATAATTTTTTATAATCTATATTTTTTTTAATAATTTATTATTATTATAAAAAACGATCTTGGGTTTTTATAAATAATTATTTATTTTTATTTTTTTCGGATAATTTAGTTCAAAAAATTAATAATTTTTATTGAAAATTATTTAATATTTTCTTAAAATAATAAAAATTTTATTACGTATATATAGACACCGAACTAAGTAGACTAAAAGTGAGCTAGCAGTCAACTCGCTGAGGATCTAGCTTTATTTAGTATATATATTATATGCACTTCCACCCTTTTATATAACTCTGATATATCACGTAGATTAAAGAGGAAGCAGATTTATAGATCTTAAAAAATGGATTGAAAATAAAGATATATTAAGATCTAAAAAATTTAATTAAATAAATAATAATTTTTATATATAAAGATTATTTTTTAAATATTTAAACGAGATTAAATTTATAATATATATATTACGATATATTTCATTATAATATATTTTTTGATTTGATTATATATAAATAAAATATTAATTCGATGTATTACAAATATTTATAAAATTCTATTTATTTTTGTATTTTTTTCAAAATTTTATATTATTAACATTATTATAATATTAAATTTGTAAAAATATATTAATAATTCTAATAATTAATTTAATCAAAAAAAAAAATTTATAATGTAGTAGTAGAAAAGGGGATGTGGCACGTGGTTCGCAGACACGTGCCACCCAGTATATAAGGCGTTTCCTATAGCCTAGGTTCTTGTTCTTTAGTCAATTCTACACCAATTGAACTCCCTTCATTTATGATTGTATATTTGCCCTTACAATAATAAATAAATTATTGTTTATAATAATTATAATTTTTATAAAATGAATTTCTTTTCAATATTAATAAATAAAAAATTTTATTTTATTAACTTTTTAAAATAATTTTTTTAAAAATCGTTTTCCACGAAATAATACATTTAAATTATTATTAATAAATTTCGATAAATTTATTAATTATTTTAATTATTTTAAATTCTTTTTTAATAAATTAATAATTAAAATTTAATTATTTAAATTTAATTTTGTTAATATTATTTTTATAATATTTAAAACTTTCGATATAAAATTTAATAAATTAATTTTCAAATTATTTATTTATTTAAAAACAAAATTTATTTTTATAAAATTCGATAAATATAAATTAATTATTTAAATTAAATCTATAATTTAAATAATATATATAATATATAAATATATTATTTATTCGAATTATTAATTATTTATAAATACAAAATATTTTTTTTGTTTTTAATATTTTAATTTATTTATTTCAAAATAATTTAAAACTATTAATATTTAAATCTAATTTATATCCGAATATTAAAAATAATAATATATTTAAATAATTATTATTTAAAAAATTAAAAAAGATATATACGATTTTTTATTTATTAATAATAATAATAAATTTATAATATCAAATCGAAAAAAAATTATAATATTATTTCGGAATATTTATTTAAATATTTATATTTTTTAAAGCTTTATTCGTTTTGTAAAATAATATTAATATTAAATATTTAAAAAAAAATTATTTTTTATATATTTAAAATATATTTCTGGTAATTATTTTATATATTTATTTTATTAATATTTCGTTTATTTAATTATCGATTAATAAATATAATAATAAATAATTAATTAATTAATATTTCGAAATAAAAAATAATAATTTATAGTTTATAAAAAAAAATACAAAAAGAAATTCCGGATTTAAATTGATATTTATATTATTGTAGTAGCGGAAAAGGGGGTATGGCACGTGATTCGCAGACACGTGACCATATGCATATAAAACGTTTTCCTATAGCTAGGTTTTTGTTCTTTAGTCAATTCTACACCAATTGAACTCCCTCCATTTATGGTTGTATATCTATGCCCTTACATTATTCTTTTTAAAATATTAATATTTAATAATATCAAATACAATATTATTTTTTTATATATTATTATTAATTCTTATAAATTTATAATGTAATTTATTAAAATAATTATTCAAAATTTAAGATATATAAAAAGAAAACAAAAGAATATTAAATAAAAAAAATTAATTATTTTTTATAATATTTAAAAACGAATTTTGTATTTTTAATAATATATTTATTTTAAAATAAATAAATATATTTGACAATATAATAATATATTAAATATTCAATTTTAATTTACATTTATTTTTTAATAATACTAATATAATTAAATTATTAAAAAATATTTTTATAGTATTAATATGTTAAATTCTTCGTTAAGTTATTTATAAATATTTCTTTAATAAAAAAATATATAATATTAAAATTATATATTTTAAATATTAATATAATATAAAAACATAATAATATATTTCTTATTTCTTATTATAATAAATAATTTATATTTTACCAAAATTGAGTTTAAAATTATGAAGTAAATGTCACAAGGCACACAATATGCATAGTAACTTAGGATATTGAATGCAGAGCTAGCTAAGGGTGGGAGGAGGCCTCCTTAAATACAAGATTAGCACTATTAGGTCGAGGTGAATCATATATATAATATAAATTATATAAATATTGTAATATTATTTTTCTTTTTTAGGAAATTAATTTTTAGGTTTCTAAAATTAATTTTTATAAATTTTATTTAAATTAATCTAATATTATTTTTTTATTTTTTTCTAATTTTTATTAATTACAATTATTTTTTTATAATATAAATATTTTTATTATTTAATCAAATACAAGAATGGATATTTAAAAACAATTATAAGTACCAAAATATCAATCTTTAT
>Ga0247778_1000836_pt1 | contig 22629 bp, 23 predicted proteins | sample UWRJL049202B5_FD_179939 | JGI IMG/M metagenome (GOLD analysis project Ga0247778, IMG submission 179939) | Plant litter microbial communities from Arlington Agricultural Research Station in Wisconsin, United States - UWRJ-L049-202B-5 | ecosystem: Environmental > Terrestrial > Plant litter >... | reverse complement strand
CTGAAAGCCCAAATTTTTTAAAAAAAAAAAAAAAAAATGAATTTGAGAAATTGAATTATGTATTAAGCCATTTCAGCTGACAACCCAGAACCAGCTTGCTTATGACTTCTCGTTGTAGTAATCGCAACTTCTTTACCCTTCTTTTGATCATCGAGCCTTTCAAACTCATAAGCCAGAGGGGGCACAGGGGCTCGGTATGTCGACTGGACATTCCAACTCCCACTCCCACTAGTGACCGTCCGCGAATGTCTCGATCCAAATGTTTTGCTAATGGCTTCCGTCGGAAGACGAGCTACGATCCAATTTGCGACTCGGTCTAGCAAAGGCCGCAAGGTAGGCAAACATGCAGACATGAGATAGCACCCAGGCTCCAGCTGTATCCAGATGAGAAGCTGCGCTGCTTCCCAAGTGGCGTCGGTTGAACCGGTAACCAAATTGACTGCAAAGCGCGCTATCGAAGCTATGAGACCTCTGTAACAAATGTCAAACGTTAAACACGCAATGTCCACTGCCGCAATGACTTACATGCTAGCAATCAGAAAATTGAAAGACAACCCAATCTTCAGTCTCTTTGTGACTTGCAACTTCCAAATCACCGGTATTGGCAATATTAACATCCATAAATCCGTCACTATATTTGGGACGGTGATCCAGGCCGCCACAGTTCGATTGTCCAAGCATTTGGCGTTCTTGATACTCTTGTCCCAATTCGCTGCGATCGGTCGACAGGATACAAGAACGAGGATGGTCAAGATCACTGCGTAGAATGACAAGATTACGAAGAGAATTCGGACGGAGTAGTAAATGTTCTTTGCGTTTCGGCCGAAAATGCGGTCGTAGAAGATCAAGATGGCAAGCTTGGGTAAGATTGCGGCGAAGTTGTAGATAAATGCGAGGGCGAAGAGTTCTTTAAGCCATCGAGCGAACCTTTGAGGATACTGTGATAGAACATAAGGCAGATGGTAGCCAACGCCGTTGTTGAAGAGAGCATCTGTCCCTGAGGTCAGCTTTGGAATGTTTGCAAAGAAAATGGCTAGACGAATGGTTATGAGAAGCCCACAGGAGGAGTTAGAGTCTGCTTGGTAACGACTTACCAAAAGCTATAGCTGCCAGCCCAATTTGAAGTAACAGTGACACAAGAACCAAAACGTCATCGTATCCCCATTTCACGTTGACTATAAATTTTGTCATGTATCGTAACCAGACGACGATTAATTGAATAGCGAGAAAGACTGCAGTGAACACCAAGGCCGGGCGCCCTCCATACGTGGAGTCCACATCTACCGGTGGTGACCCTGATGGACCTGCCATAGAACGATGAATATATTCGAAATAAAATTGTCAACGGATTCCAGAGACAGGAGGAGCATATCAAGTAGGATGTCAGTAAGCCAAGAATCCGCAGGGAGCACAGAAACGTTATTTAATGGACGAGTAATGGAACAAATAACCGTTTCGCTATTTCGATGTCATGGCATCCAATTGGACCATTCGCCGCCTCGGGGCCTCAGGGTCGCCCCGCAGCCATCTGGGAAGGTGGGGTAATGTAAGCCACTAAAGAAAAGATATCGATGTGATAAGTGCAAGACTTTTTAAGCTCAAATCTCCGGTCGAACCTTGTTCTTGTTCGGGGAAGGCTTGCTGTAGACTGCCACAACTCTTTTCAATCTGCCCCGCAGCCCCCACGGTGGCCACCATCTCGTGCTACCTTAAAACTAGGGGATACGAGCAACACTGAGACTCTGGTTTGCATGAACTCGTCCATTCGAGACCAACTACGTACTCGTTGTGTGACAAGTGAAATCCTTGAGGATTCTGCATCCTGTGGTCCGCCGCAATCTGCCCGTTAAGAATTTCCTCAAGGATATACATACATCCTTGTCTCAAATGATTTGGATTGTCGTGGCTGAGCAAGCCCGAACGAGCTACAGGTCGCGAGGCGTAGGAAAATATTGCTGACAAGAATGGCCGTCCCGAAAAGCATTCACCAGCCCTGTGGTTCCCGGCATGTACTGAAAGCCGCGAATCATTTAGTGGGCGACCTGAGGTCGGCGAGGTTGTACTTGTACATACAGGACTGTGCCACTGGCTTGCAGTTACGAGCGATGACTTGCGCGAAGACGACAATGTATCTTTGTCAAGATCTAACGTGCCTTGTGTTTCGCAGAAAGTATGCAAGGGACAGGACTCCCAGTCTAAATCCCAGCGAGTTGGGGACTAAAGATATGTAGAATGCCACAGACTGAGTCGGCTGGACCCGCAAGCGGCAAAGATAGTCCTTGCTCGCGATATCCGGTCCCTTTTGGCTTAGTCTTAAAAGCCTTATATTGGGCCGATCTGGAACTGGGGCCCGGCCTCGGCATCGACCACGAGTTGATTCAATAGTGCGCCACACGTGTCGTTATTTTTAACTACCGAGGGAGACAACGATGGAAAGAAATTCCTAACAGCGAGACGAGGGACGGAAGGATGGGGCTGAAACAACAATCACCACACCAGGGCTGCCAATTCAGATTACCGCGGCAATGGATGAAAGGAAAACATGATGGCTCTCCCAGGCTGGAAATTCATGACCTAAAAAGAAAAAGAATGGTAATGGGGTACGAATTATTATTAGATGGAGAAGTTGTGAGGTGGTGACCGGCAACTTCCATTTGACATAGCATAGCCAAATGCGTCACCAGTATAGTAAACATGTGTTTATCTCACCACGAGAAAGAAACAGCAGGTAGGGATTTTTTCAGCAGCACAAGCAGCCGGGAGCTGGATAATCCAAATTAGCATATTCGATGCACACAAGGGATAGCAAGGAATTCGTGCGGTGACCATAGGAGCCCAGTCGTAAAAAACGCTGAGAGACGAAATTTTCAATAACTGCGGGGTATCAAATGGCTGGAATTCATACTTGCTTCACGAGCTCTCCTGTCTCGTAACTCCCTTGCCTCGATTTATCTGTAGCATTTTGTCTTCCCCACCACTAACGATTCCAACATCCTTATCCCAAACCACACCAAACACTTTGATGCCCTCTCCCCCAACTGGCTTCTTCGCTGCCTTCTTTCGACTCTCTCGCTCCACAATATAGACTGCATCACCGACTAATCCACCACCTTCATCCTTCGTCCCTTGGCGCGAACTCCTCAGATCCCACACTCTGCAAGTGCCATCATGACTTCCTGAAACAAGACCAAAATTACTTTCCGGATCTGGCGACAGCGAGACAATCTTGTTCGTGTGTCCACGGAGAGTCATGACTTGGGTCGATGAGGCTGAGACACGGGGGTCGATGAGCGTGATGTGGCGTGCGCTTGTCCCCGCTGCAAGCAATTGTGTGCTGATTCCTGGGAGGGCTCTAAGAGACAGTAACGGATGGGAAGTCGTTCTTGTATCAATGACTCTGGATGTCTCGAGGTCGAACGTTCTAACGGTATGGTCTTGAGATGCAGAGTAGGCGAATGTTGGGTCCACGGGGTTGAAGATTGCTGCCGTTACAGGTGCTGTGTGCTCGGAGATGAGCGAGAGGGGACCATATTGCGGGGTTGATGTTTGAGTCGCGATCTTCCTTCGTTTGGCGGTACGCTCAGATGTCAAAAGGCCCGACGAAACTTCTGGGGCGTGATCTTTATTCGTGGTCCAAAGCCCAACACTGCCGTCAGTCGATGCTGACAAGATGCGGTTCCCTTGAATATCAATCGAGTCTATACCTCCTCTGTGACCATAGAGCTCTAGTGTTGGTTTAAGCTGAGCGGAGAATCCATCCTGCGCCTCGGCATACTTCCATATCCGAATTGTTCGGTCTAGGCCTGCGGATGCGATTCGTGTGGGGGAAATAAATCTGGCGGCCTTGATGCTCGACGTATGGCCTCCTCCACTGGCTGATGCTGAAGTTGCAATAGCCTGCCCTGACTTGTTCCAAACTCGTAGCAAGCCATCGTACGAGCCTGACAATATCCGTTCCTGCCCCTCAGCGGCCTGCACCCCGCCCAAAGTGCCCGCGCCCGAACTTCCCGACAAAACATCCACGCAGCTGATCCAGTCATCGTGCTCAAAGCTGGCTTCGTACAAAGGGGGAATCAGACTCCGGACGTACTGCAGAGTCAGAGTCGTCTCGGAGGATAGGCCGTTCGAGGCGAGGTACTCGTCGAGCGTCGTGCGCAGAAAGGTGCCGTTGATTAGGAAGTCGAAAGGAATCTTCGTGCCAAGCATAGACTCGGAATTGAGGATCTGGGAAAGGCCATATCTTCGAACACCTGCCAGAATATTAGCAGCGGCAAAGGATTTCTGTAGAGAGGCATTCTACTTGTTGGGACGAGCAGCTGTCTCTTCTCTTCCGGGAGCTCGAGCTCGGCGTCTGCAGAGGTGGTGGTGAAATAGACCTGTACCTGGCCCTGTCGGGACGATTGTAGAGCGTCTTCAGCCATTTTGCGCCTGGCAGCTACTTGAGCGATGTATGAGGTGGATTTGTTCTTCGGTGGTGGGGAAAGTATATTGGCAATAAATAATTTTGAGGTGGAAAAATAAATTTACGGCAACCATCGCGTGCCGAAGGCGCAGCGACTATGATTTAACTCTATGGCGCTTTTTGCACATCAGGTCTACTACGCTTACTGTACAGCTCCACCTCTATCCCCGTCCCCGTCTTCCACCTCAAGCTTCACAACTTCATTGAAAATACACTCAGAATTATTTGTAACATACTCGTCGTCACGAAATATATGTGCTATTAAATTGCTCATACATTAATTTGTTATAGCCCGCGGTAAACTAGTGCCAGCCCACAACTCCGTACTAAGTTCGGACCTTGAACCCTCCAGGTTGAACCTTTTGGAAGAAGCCAAACGGATCAAAACTCGCACTCGCAGCTTTCAGCTTCTGAGCATTCGCCGCCCCGTAAGACGCAATCACATCCTGCGTTACATCGGCATAGTTCAGAGCAAACCATGGATTCAAGCCCCCTGATTTCGCTGCCAGCGCCTCAATTTTCTGAAAGAGTCCCCTGCTTGTACTCGCGATCAGGGCATCCGAACCTTTATCCGTATACTGAATAGTCAGAGTTAAAACTACCAGAGGACCCTCAGAAGGATCCAGGCCAAGGACATTCCCGCCATTCTGGGGTCCAGCCTTGAGGAAATTGCCGGCAATCGGCTGCATGGTCAATGAGCAGACCAGGTTTTGGGCGGAGAATATCTGGGGGATTGTTTCATTCCATAGGAGATATATTTGTTGCAACAACGGCGTGTTTGGTGTCACAGTTGCTGTTATAGAGGTTTGGCTGAACGAAAGCGATTGTCAGCTACACGCCATACTGCAACTCGGTATACAATGGCAATAAGTGGGGAAAGCTCACCGGAGGTTATCAGGAGTGTTTCCTCCCCCCAGCTCTTCTGCAAACACTTTCAGATTGGAAATCTTGGTTTGTGAAAGTAGGGGCGGAATCGCCGTAAAATTGGCGAATACGGGAGGGTTGCTGACAGGTTCCGTGTACGAGAAAGTGACCAGCGACAGGAAACTTGTCTGATACGTATAAAGGATGGACAGAAATGCCGCTGACTTGACATCAAAGTTTGGATTTGCAGTAAATGCAGCAAATGCATCCACCAGTTGGGGCGTTTGAGTCGCAGGATAATAAGTACTGCCCCCAAAATACTGCCCCAATGCAAAGGTTTTCAAGTCAAAACGAGTCACAATCCCGAAATTGTTTGACCCTCCTTTTAGGGCAGTGAAGAGACTAGGGTTTTGACGCGCGTTCACGTTGCTGATTGAGCCGTCTGCAAGTACGATTTCGAAGTTCGAGACTGAATCACATCCAAAGCCATATTGGGCCCCAAAATAGGATATGCCACCTTGTAAAAGATCAGTAAACGTTCCTGGTCTCGTCGTTCGCCGATTTCTTACCTCCTGTGGTGAAACCTCCCACTCCAATACCCGATTCTCGGCCGCCCAGAACAGCAAGTCCTTGGGGGACCAGGACATCATAAACGGAGCCCCATCGAGCCCCAGAACCCACACTAGCAATGGTCTTGTCGCCGTTGAGAGTCGTCTTATTGATGTTTACAAGGTCAATGGTGATGCCATTGTGGATATTGGCAATTCCAGCTACGGTGTGATGACCGCCTCCTCTTACGGCAAAAGGACAAACGGGGGACGAGTAACGGCCGATGTTCACCAGGGCGAGAGTCTTCACTATCGTTGATACATCTTGGCTGCTTGTGGGTTTCACATAACAGTACGGGGCCAGTTCTCCTTCCTGTTGAGCAAAATACGATGTTGAAGAGGCATTATAACCCGCAGTGTTGGGAGAAAAGACTTTGCTTGCTCCAATTGCTACGGACAGTGACGCGCACTAGATATGTCAGAAATGCTCACTAAACGGTATTGGGGATTGGGTGGCACCTACGCAAAGTTGTATGGATTGAGTGGCCGTTGCAGACAGATCGGAACTTTGAGCCAGGGCAGAACTTTGCAGAAGTACAGTTGCAAGCAAGATGGCGGCTGTATATCGAAACATGGTTGGAAGGTGAAGATGGTAAACCAACTGTTACACCACAGGAGCTGAAAGACGGGGTCCAGTATTATAGGTCAGCAAATGCCTGCTGCCACGTGGAAAACCAGGAAGTTAAAGTACTCTTGTCAGACAAGCCACCAATATTGGCTAGATCTGCCACCTACCTAGTTGGTACCTCGCGTCGATAACGTGGCAAATCGCCCAGATCTCGCGTAGGTTTCATAATCATGCGCCCATTGGTGGGCATGCAGTCATACAATACCGTACGTGGAAGCTAACCATCTTCTAGAAAGATCCCGCTTGTGCCGCACATCTTGGAGACTATGGCTTCAATATTCGACTATTGAAAAGGATTCAATTGACCGCTTTTCTCACGCGCATACGTTTAGTTAGCCTTAGCCTTCTCTATGTGTGTGGAAGAGTTATTCATAGATTCAAGAATGAGTTTGTGGATGCCACGGCAAGTCCGTGAATTTTCCGTGTTGATCTGCTCATTCCTGCCGAGGCCTTCCTTCCTTACAGGCGAATTCTCAGCAGGATCGTGTTGGAATCTTAGAACATGTACTCACGGCCCGAACGCATGGACGCAAGTAATTGGAGATCCAAGTGGTTGGACTAAAGTGAGATGATCTTTTCAGGCTCGCTGACCCCTCTACTTTTCATTGTATTCAGATTGCCGAAGTCTACCTACTTACATTCGAATTTTAATGGATTTCTGCGTTGTCGAAATACTCAAGCATAATCAAGCGTATTGCTAATAAACGATCATTCAACTACTCGTCATCATCGATCGCAAACACTAGCTCCGAATCATCCAACCGGAAGGCCCATCTTCCTTCCTCGAATCCTTCTCTCAATCTCACCTCCACCTCCGTATCTTCATCTGGCTCCCTGACCACGGCCGCGAGACTGCTCTTCTCCGACTTCGGCATTGCCCACTCGCCACCCTTATGCTGATCCTCATGCTGCGGCTCATCTGCTGCCGAAATTACATGCAAGTCATACCGCATGATGATCATAGACACTAGTGCCAAAATCTCCGTGGCTGCAAAGTGCCGACCAGGGCAGAGATTCTTGCCACCTCCGAAGGGACGTAGTGCCCCAGGAGGTGCTTTCTTCTTCTTCTTTTCTTGTGTGTGCGATGGTCTCGTCTGGCCAGGAACGAAACGCGAGGCATCGAAATCTTGGACTGATGAACCCCAGATGGAAGGGTCGAAGTGTACAACGTGCGTAGGTATTTGAACAACACAGTCTTTCTTCAGCAAATATTGTCCGCTAATGATTGTGTCTTCGACAACGAGCCGCACTGAAGCGCCGAGTGCGCCGTGGCGAAGTGTTTCTTGGAAAGTGGACGTGAGGAGAGGGCACGCTGTTCGGAGTTTCGTGATATTGAGCGTTCTCGTAACACTGGCCGTCGACTCATCATCGACCGTTTCTAGTACGCTACCAACCTCCTCGCGAAGGAGGGCCAGGATCTCAGGCTTAGAGAACACGTAGTACAGCATCCAAAATGCTGCTGGTATGGTGCTAACGGTGATAGCGATCACACCGCCAATTTCGAATCGAGCCGTATCTTCGAGTGAAAGGTTGTAGTCAGAGCAGACCTTAAAGCGGTTTCGGACGAGAAGAGATGCTGATTCGTGGCCCTTTTTGGCAAAGTATTGTGTGAATGATTTGGCGAGTTTTTCACGTCCCAGATGGCCTTTTCGAGCTGTCAGGCTGGGTAGGACGTTGATGATAAGGGTTCCGATATTACGCTCGAAATCCCTATTCCGGAATCGTTAGACCAATTCCACCAGAGACCATTGGATTTAGGTTGGTGAAGGCTGGGCACTACTCACCAGAACGCAGCTTCATTTTCAGGGTCCTTGAACGGATTCATCGGGCCGTACACAGAATTGGATGTGGCCATGGTAATTTCATGACGTAACCATTGCATTAACTTGATCTTCACTGGCGGCGCACCGTTTCTGCTATCAAGCCTGTCACAGGATGCAGCAATATTTTGAACTGCAATGCGATTCATTTCATCCAGGCCTGGCCCTGGGAGTAGAGCTTCATGTATTGTATCAATTCCATCTGAATAGAGTCCCCGTTCACCTTTTTCAGTGTTTGTATTCGAAGTCATTTCATTGCCTCCATGAGTGCTGGGACGAAAGAGTCGTCTTGCTAATTGCACTTCAAGAGGTGCAAAGGCTAGTGTCTTTGACTTCTGCACTGCTGTGATGAGCTCCGGTGAGTTGACCACGTATATTTTGGATCCTGGGACCGCTAATGTATAAATTGGGAGTTTTCTCTGCTTGCTTCAAAACGGGCATTGTTAGAATAAGTTCTCCCTTAGATCAAACCTATGCTAAATACATGAAAGGAGTCTCAATCATACTTTATTTCAGCGTAATAGTTCATTTTGTTCCAGAACAACCCAAAAATATGGCCTACGAATGGAATGGCATGGGGAATTGCTGGAGGCTCGTGAGCCACGACGGGAAGCCCTTGGAATCCATTATTCCCTTTGTTGTCACCACGAGATCCAGTCCGCCGCTGGATACTGCTTGTCAGCTACGAGCAGAATACATTAGGACTACGCTATGTACTCACAATATAATTAGAATGATAAGTGAATAAAAACCTCAAGAGTTGCGCAAGACACCATATTGAAACCAGACCTAAGGCAAATTTAATACCAAGAGGGAGCTCTTTCGTCAGTCGATAAAACTTCGCAACCACTTCGTCTTTTGCGAAAGGCATCTTGAATTTCAGAGTTCCTGGTGATATCGCCTTGATGAAGGCGTCCCAAAAATGTTTGAATGTCAACCAAAAGGCAACAGAACAAATCTTGGGGGACGCATCTATCAACACGTGCATCTAAACGGCCTCCTCCGTCTGCCGCTCAGGGGGTTCCTCGCTTGACTCCCGGCTGCGCACCTCGTTCAAACCCCTGGACGGGAAAATGGCAAAAGCGGCGACGAAGATGTGCGTGGATAGCTGCAGATCGATTTCGATTTCATGCAGTCAGCCGCCATTTTATCCGTATTGGGACTCGACATCGGATGTCGCATGTGAGAATGTGGCGAAGGCTCAGCCTCGGATTTCACGAACCACCCAACCATTCTGTTCATCAGCTGCTGACTATCCAGCTTTCACATGTACCGGCATTACATAATAGCCGTCAGCTTGCTCCATTTGGCTAGTAACAAAATCTTTGGCCCGCATTTCTGTGACTCGTAGAGTTCACAACTATATTACAGCATCTTTAGTGAGCATAAGCGCTAAAATACAGGGCTCAGGTGCTGTAGCATATTTGCATGGGCAGTTGTCCCGGGAACCTGAGTACGTATAGGTGCGACTCCGGTGTTCCGAAGGAAGCCTACCGGAACTTTTCTTTCCATCTTCATCCTATCACTACTCGAGATTTCAACATCGCGACATCATCAGCATCAACATGGACTTTTTGCCCGCTTCTCACGGTGGCGTATTGCCGCGTTGGCTTTTGCTTGTGAGCCTTGTTCCTCCAAATATTTCCGAATTGATTAGTTAACGCCTCCCGCGTGGCAGACATCAGCAGTCTCTATCTTCAATACTATAGGATGCTACACATCGAAGACGGTCAGCCGTCGCACCTATCAAGGCCCCGCTTCAGCAGCCGAAGCCACTGGTCTCAGCGCCCGTCTTTTCGGCACTTGGACCCTGCTGGCAGCTGTCATTCGCGGCTACGCTGCTTACAACGTTAGCGATAAGAGCATCTATTACATCGGCCTATTCACGTATGCGCTGGCGTTGGCCCATTTCACGAGTGAATGGCTTATTTATAAAACGATGTCATTTTCGAAAGGGGGTTTAGCCGTTCCGTACACAGTGGCGGCATGGACGACGGCTTGGATGTTTGCTCAGTCGCAATTCTATATTGCGGTTTAGTGGCTTGGTCATGAGATGACGATCGAGCGGGAAATGCGGTTGGGGCCGGTGCTTAGGAATCTAGAGTGGCTGCGCGGATGAAACATGGAATCAATATACGCCTTGCATGAATACCGAGCCACCTAATCAAGTTGAAGAGCGTTCCCGAGATGCTGTTTTGCTGCTTGCGTGGTGGAAACTTTGTTCGGTGCGGGTCGTAAACTCGTAAGACACCCTGGCGTGGGTTCGGCGGTACCTGAACGTGCACTATATGATAATTGGTTAGGCGTCGTTACCCGCTGAGGCGGTGCCCGTGGGGGCGGACTATATGCATGTACAGGTATTGATATTTCTGGCAGTCTGTAATAATTGAAGACTTAAGACCCAACCTATAACAATCCTGGCAACTATCTTGTGGTGTAACTCTAATTCCTGATTAGCCCGCCCAATCATTGACTTCTGATCCCGGGGCCTGCGTTGGCGATGTTTGCTGCGTTGGTCTGACAACCTTCTTTCTACGTCTTACGTTCTCATCCCGCACACAGCTCTATGATCCTTCAAACCACCGCTCACCATGTCTAGTAGCGCAACCAAAATCAGGTCTGCCCTCGTGATTGGAGGCTGTGGCTCTCTGGGCCATCGGACAGTCGAGCAGCTCCTCCAACTTGACCCCGCGCCTCAGGTATCAGTATTCGACATTCAGACCAAGGTCAATAGAATCGAAGGAGTCGAGTATTACGATGTCGATATCACAGACAAGCAGCAGGTTTACTCTGGGCTTGAGAAATCACGTCCACAAGTAATCTTTCACACGGCTTCGCCTCCCGCTGCTCTGTCGGACCTTCCTCTTTACATGAGAGTCAATGTCGATGGCACTCGCAATTTAGTGGAGTGTGCGAAAGTAAGTTGAGTGAACATACATGTTTGATTCTTCTCTTTCGTTTTTCTAAGATAAAGCCCACAACGCTGACGAGAAATCATGATAGGAGCTAGATGTAAAGGCATTCGTGTACACATCCAGTGCATCTGTCATTCACGATTCCGTCAGCGATATGCGAGATATGGACGACTCCCTTCCACTCCTCTATCTCCCAGACCAAACGGAAATCTACTCGCACTCCAAAGCCGTGGCAGACCAACTCGTCCTGAACGCCAACAGCACAATCCCAGGAGGTATGCTGACAAGCTGCATCCGACCCTCAATGATCTTTGGCGAGGGTGACAATGTTACCAAGCAACTCGTTGAACGTGCCGCAGAAGGAAAATATAAGTGGCAGATTGGCGACGGCAAGAATGAATGCGACTGGACCTTCAACGAAAACGTAATCCACGCCCAATTCCTGGCCGCGGAAGGCCTGTTAGACGCCCAGATTCATCCACCAGCTTCAGACGATATGAAAGTTGCGGGTCAAGGGTTCCTCATCACGAATGATGAACATATTTCCTTCTGGAAGTTTGCTCGGCGGATAGGAAATGCGGCGGGGTATCCTACTAGGGAGGAAGATGTCCGATCAATGCCCAAAACCGTTGGACTTCTGATTGCAGCGATTTCTGAGTGGATGGTTTGGATTATGTCCTTCGGAAGGCAGAAGTCGAGGATGAATAGAGTTGGCATCAAATTCAGTTGTATGACCAGAACCTATCGCATCGACAAGGCGAAGAGGGTTCTAGGATACAAACCGAAGGTTAGTCTGGCGGAGGCTATCGAGAGGAGTGGGAAGTCTTTCTATCGCGCCGAATCGAAAAAGAAAGTCTGAACAGCTTAGGGTGACAGGTGTTAGGGGTCAGTAGCTCCTTATATTCTTCTCAAAAAATTGATACCTTTCAATCAAATGGGTCAGGTACTTTGATTACTATTGCATTCATCGCCGGCGTCTCCTACAGTCCATAGTAATGTAATAACAAAGCGCCTGAACTTTTCCCTGCCTGATTTCCATCCTATTTTACTCGTACTCACATTGAACAAAAATGAGCTCAAAGCCTGCTCCTGACAAACAAGTGCCTAAAAGTCAACCATCCCACTACAGCTGCAAAATGTAGTTGGCCCTCTACCACTTTTCCCAGAAGAATACTTTCCAGCAACGGAATTCCCAACAGCAGTGTTATTCGGGGTGCAAGAAATTCCGTAGACAGGTGTCTAGCGGCAGTGAATTCCTTCTCTTGGGAAGGCTCAAAAGCTGGCAAGATGAGCAGGCAGAAATTTTCGATGAGTAAGAAAACTGCAATTTGAAAGAGCAAGCCGATGGGCTCAGGGATGGGACTCCAGATCGTACGACTTGGTGTTTGAGGAATGGACGGTAGAGATGTAAAAACGACGGGGTACTCGAAGGCGAAATCGATACCAAGGAAAAGGGCTTGCCAGCTTCTTTTGGTATGCGACTTGAAGCGGAAGAGAGAGAAGTGTTCGATGGCGAAGTTTAAGAGTTCTTGAGAACACAAAATGGCCATTACTGTCGACCTTAGTTAGCTACTCAGGTATAGAAATTCTCGGAAGGAAGGCTCTAACGTACCCATGCTAAAGTAATCACTCCCCCAAATCGGATGCGAATCTCTCCATAACGTTTTAACGAAATCCATGGTTGAGGAGATGGTTGAAAGTACTGCTTTTGGAATACTTTCAGACGTCTTATAATGATATGTGAGGGGACTGGAAATACCCTGTAGAATCAACAAGGCTGAACTTACCGGCACGTAACACCCCCAATCTGCAACTAGTAGCTCAAGCGCTCCGAGCAGGCAGCCGTTACTGGTTTTGATCCTCGGTACTGAGCGATTGGCCAGAGTTGTAGAACTTGCCTTAGGCTCCTACGAGCTCGTTCTACGTCTGGGAGTGAAGTGCTGGCTGATTCTGCCTGCATATCAGCTTCTGACATTCTAGGCGGCAGTGTAAGTGGAGTTTATGCACTGCAACCCCCTAAAAATGCTGACCGAGAAATCCGGGGGCTGAAGGTGTTTCCTTTTTGGGAAAGATGACATCTTCGGGCATTCCCCAGTATAGCTTTAGTAGGTCAGTTTCCAGGAGTAACTCTCATGTCCATTTGTACACCAATGCAAAGTCTCACTACCCACGATTGAATCGTCATCCATCTCTTCCAAATGGCTTTCGGGGTTTTGGCTCCTCATTTTGAATCTTTCTGGCAAACTATTGTACAATTTACTGAAACTTCTTCCTATTCGACGCTGCTTTTCTTCCCCGTTTTGATTGCGCTCCTCCTGCTCTGGAGATTATGGAGGTTTACTATCTACCCTATGCTTCATCCAAGAGATGCAAAAGAACTCCCTTATTGGATTCCATGTAAGTCGGCATTGGTGTTATGAAAGAAATGAGAACTTGACTTCACCATCATCTTTCGGAAGACATACTGATAGTTGTATGAGGGAATAGTTATAGGTCATACTTTCAGCTTTTTTATGGATAGTGATTCGACGTTTACCCGTGGGCGACTGTATTTCAAAAACTTTCGCAAACCCTTTGGAATTACTGTCGCCGGCTCCAATATTTATGTCTTGACCTCAGCAGCAGATGCCGCAGCAATGAGCAAGAATACAAGGGAGCTCGTGTTTGACGATTATGTGAAAGGAATGATGGCTTCAATGGGCTCCTCGGAAACGGGCATCACAAAGATGTGGCAACCTCGGCTGCCATCCAAGATTGGCTATCCGAATCCTTTTGGAAAACCTCTGGGACAGCTCTCGGAAGAAATCTTTCGCAAGCAACTTCATCCCGGAAACCACCTCTATGAGCTTCAACATAAATTTCTCAGTAGTATACACCAATCGCTTACCGCTGAGACTTTGTGGAGCCACAGGCATGAGGGGAAGGTAATCTTATCAACCGCGCCCGACGGTAAATGCAATGTCTCTCTGCTCCAATGGGTCCAAGCGACGTTGCTAGAAGGGGCCACGAATGCTTTCTTTGGTGAAGCACTTCTGAAGCGTAACCCTAGACTTCTCGATAATTTCTCCGAGTTCGACGAGCGCAGTTGGCAACTTAGTTACAAAATACCACGGCCCTGGTCAAACAAAATGCAACAGGCAAAACAGAGCTCTCTTGATGCCCTCACCGCCTATTTCAGGTCACCAGTGGGGGAAAGGCCAGGCAGTTGCTGGCTAGTACAAACAATGGAAACGGAGATGCGAGCAGCAGGTATTGGGGAAGTCGACATGGCTGCTAATTTGATGATGGCTTACTGGGTGTAAGTTGCAGGTTAAATCCATATTTCTGCACCGTAACAAGCTGATAAAGTCGGTAGCATCAATGGGAATGCATGGAAAGTTTGCTTCTGGATAATGGCCTATTTGGTTGAGGACCAAGATCTCTATACCGCCATTAGGAGAGAAGTGGCCCCCATGGTCGCCGTAGCGCAGTCTCCGAATGCTCTCAGCGATTGTCTGGATCGATGCCCTCAATTGACGGCTGTCTATCAGGAAGCACTCCGAGTTGTCACCTCCTCCGTCTCAGTTCGAAATATAATCGCACCTCTTGAGTTGGGTGGCGAGCTACTGCAGCCAGGAAACAGAGTACTCATCCCTTACAGACAAATCCTCATGAACGAAGAGGTATTTGGTTCGAATGCAGCCGAATTTGATGCTACTCGCTTCTTAAGGAATCCGTCACTTGCCAAAAATCAGAGTTTCCGGCCATTTGGTAGTGGAACGACGCACTGTCCAGGCAGATTCCTTGCACAGAAAGAAGTGCTCACTTTTATTGGCATAGCTTTAAGTCGTTTTGACATTTTCAAGGCGGACCGAGATTCAAGCTTTCCACGGCTAGAGTTGAAAAAGCCGTGCCTGGGAATCATGGCGCCTGTGAAAGGAGATGACGTTGAAGTGACGGTTGTAGCTCTTCGTTTGTAGATGTCTTTTTGGGACTAGAGGCAAGCAAAGATGGGGGGTTGGTTAGAATGCCGCGAGCTGGACCCTTTCTGGGAACTGTACAGAATTGTAAGCCTATTACCGAAAATAACGAGTCAACCTCAGAACCAAGACGACGTCAAATCCTTGCGTGGTGCATTGCACATACATGGATAACACGGGACCCAAGACGGCTTGCTTCTGCAGCATCCGTTTCGTTTAGCATATGTAGCAGGTAAGGCACAGCCCGCCCCTCCACAATGTTAAAAAGTAAGTGTGTGGGGGAGCGGGGGCCAACCGCAGCTTCTTCAGAAAAGCGGCGGCAGCATCCGCCACTCTTAGTGTAGTACAGTCAGCTGCCAGCAGCACATCCGATGCAGGTCATCAATAGTGGGATGTGTTTGAGTCACAATTCTCTCAAGAGCGTACCGAGACTATGGCGTAAATTAAACCTTACTGCGACTCTGACCGGCCCATGGACTTGAATATAGCAGACGGTGCCGTGTCGTTGGGTGTCATGGTGGTGATGCACAATAATGCCCAGCATGATTAGCACCGTTTTCCTTTCTTATTTTCATGCAGCCCGATGCCATTGTGGTTGGCAATGATTATGTGAGCACTTCTATGCAGACTTCCTTCTCTGGCTCCTCGTTTATCAAATGGCAGGCTGTGCTTACTTGGAGCCTTGAATTAAAAAACTCGCTCGAATGACTTTTGCGGGCCGGCGTCAGCAGGATACGCAAGAGGGTGGTCAGCCTCTAGCGAGGAGGCCAATTGCAAACTTACACTTTATCCTACCAGTAGCCGCTGTGCATGAGAGATGTTCCGCAAAACGCCCCTCCAATCCCGTCGGCGGAAGGAATTCAGAATCCCAACGCCGGACCATCTCACCCGAACCCAGAATTTTCTAAGTTTCACAGCATCTCCCCCACAAACTGAACTCCTTTTCAATTGTCGGTTGTTTCTTACGAACTTTGCGACGTCCAAAATCTACCTTGAAATATTTCTCGCGAGAGAACCCTGAGGTCTTCATTCGAGTTCTGCTGCATTTTTCGCCCAGCATGTCGGTTTCAGGAATTCCAGCAAGTGTTTTTCAGAACTTTCCTGCTGGAACACCGCCAAAGGGAATCAAACCAAACTTCATCGACCCGCCAAACCATGATGCCCTTATCATCTCATTAAATACGGTGTTGTTGACTTTAATGTGGACTGTGGTTCTGTTGAGACTCTATGCTAAGGGGCTTATCCTTCGCACTCTAGGATGGGATGACTGTAAGCTTTTGAGCCCCTTCCTGTTCTAAATTCTCTTCTTTGAAGTTCAACTTTCTGACTTTTTTCTTCCATTGATATAGATACTTGCGTCATTGCTGCTATTGGGTCAACAGCACACTCCGTAATCTACTTCGTGGGCCTTCACCTTGGTTTGGGAAAACATATCTGGGATATCCGGGCCAGCACTCTTATCGAAGTGTCCAACGTACGGCTACTTTCCTCCACATCTCTGGTATATCCTGTCGTAATCTACTTCGTCAAACTCTCCATCCTCCTCCTCTACCTCCGCATATTTGGCGTCAACCAATTTGTACGATTTTCTTGCTATTTCTGCATAGCATTTTTTACCCTCTTCTACATCGCGTACGTCGGAGTCCAAGCAGCATTCTTGAAGGATTGCGTCAACCAAGCCGCACTCGAGAAAGGCGTGTGCAGCAACTTATATGCTCTCACCATATTCCAATCAGCATTCAACGTGGCTTCTGACATATTCGTCTTCCTCATTCCAATTCCGCGCATCGCGAAGCTTCAAGTTCGAATCGGGCAGAAATTCGGTCTTCTTGTCATCTTTCTCGCTGGATTTGTGGCCTGTGGAGTATCGGTTGCGCGCCTAATAACCACCGCCATAACCCTCAACCGGGCAGACAAGTTCTGGTATGCCTCGTTGAACGGGTCTCTGACGTAAGATAAAATCTTCTGGTCCCATTCCACGCTTTGTTCCTCTCTGTTCATTACTGATACTCTCGGTCGCAGTTGTGTCGAGATTAATCTCGCCATTATCGCAGCTTGTATGTCCACTTTGCCGGGTGTGTTGGCCCAGGCAAAAAGATACGGCTCCTCTGTATACAAGTCCCTTCGCTCTCGTATGCGTGGCTCTCGCAGCGGTAGCACTGCTGCATCCAAGGGGACTGAAAAGACGGGCAGCCATACTGGCGGGGACCTTACTCCTCCGGCCTCACGAAAGAAGACACCTGAGAATACCAACTATGTACAGTTGGAAGATGGTACCCAAAGCAAAGCCAGCACTGAACGGGAATCCAACTCAGATCACTTACCACTTTGGGGTAGACCTTGAGAGAAGATATCGCAGAATGAGATTTTAGGAGACAGAAAAGTTAATCATTTTCAGAGCTGCAGTTTTTGCAAGCGGTATTGGGCTGCAGTAAATCAAATTAAGTGATCACAGCACTGAAGGATCCGTGAGTCAGTGCAGCCCCTTATTTCGACTACTTCGTCCCATAAGCAGTTTCTATGCTTTGTCCCTTCAAGTGAATGCTAGTATTATAATTATCAAAAGTTTCAAGTTTTATATTTGCCTCTACGTCTGCCGATTTGCGCTTCAAGGGATGGCAAGCTGTACATTTGCTACACGTCAAGAATGAACTGTTTGCCACTGGAACTTTTATTCTGAAATACTATTACGGGAAACTAATTGTACACCGTGGATAATTCTGCCCAAATACAACACCGCAGCGTGACTGGAACACCCATACCTGTCTCATTCCGGAATGACCGGCCCATTCCCACAAATCGTTAATTTTCATAAAATCGTACATTTCAAAACACCATTTGTTGTATTTCATTTGCCCAGGGCAGCCTGTGCTGCTGGGGCACCAACCCCCTCCGTTGCTGGCCATTGCGCTTCCAGGTCTTCGTCTCCTGGCGGGCGCATTCTCTGGACACGAACTTCGTCACCAGCACGAATGCCTTCGACAGCCATGCCGATTACTCCTTCATTATCTAGTACTGGGGGCTGCTCCGCGAGCACCGAGTCCCTCAGAGTGTCGAACCCGCCTTGCTGTTGGATTGCTTGAATCTCCTGGACTTCCGCCTGTCGTTCGACGACTACCTGTGCAAGTTCATGGTTTGGATTCTGGGTTGGGTCGTTCTCGAGGTCACCATCCTGGCCAGGATTTGCCATCTCGTATTCGAGAATTTTGATGAGCTTGTAGAAGATCACGGCGAGAAGCGTTCCGATAAAAGGGCCGACCCAATAAACCCAGTGGTTGGAATCAAAGTCGTGCAAAACCGCAGCAGGACCAAAACTACGAGCAGGGTTCAATGAGCCACCTGTATAGAACACAGCGGCAAGTTCCCCAATGAAGAGGGCAAAGCCAATCCCGATAGGGGCCAAGAATGTTGCTTTATGCTTCTCCTTGGCAAGCATGATGATGGTGAAGACAAGTTCCGCGGTACATAAAGCTTCAATGAAAATTCCTTGTGCGATAGTAACGCCGTCCCCAAGTTTGGTCTGGACATTCAATGGCGTGGGATACATAACTTTGGCGAGATAGGCCGCGAAGCACGCTCCAGCAATCTGGGAAGCGACCAACAGTATGGCTCTGAGTGGGTGCAGAGCCCGCAGTAAAGCGAGGGCGAGAGTCACCTATAAGTGTTAGACTAGACCTTCCTGTGCAAGGTAATACTAACAGCAGGGTTGAATAATCCACCACTAATGCGGAAGAAAATCCAAGCGTTGACCATGAGCCCAAAGCCAAAGGCCGCCGAGATGTAGAGCAGATTGGCAAGACTGAACTGGTTATCGTACTCTATTTGTTTCCCGAAGTTGGCAAGTTGGGTGCCTGCAAATGCGAAGAAGAGGAATAGGGTTGTGCCGACGAATTCTCCAATGACCGCCACGGTATCTGCCATTATGTTAGAATTGCTCTTGTTTAATTACTGAGAACGTACGATTTTTTGATTCGGTGTGCATCCATTTCGTCCATTTGACATGTCCTGGTATCTTGCTTTTATGCTTCTGTTTTATACGTCTCCTTATTTCGTTCTTGGTCAATTGGGCCCTGGAATCCTTTGCATTGAGCGATGGGTATGAATCCTGGGAGGAAACGCCTCCATGTAGCGTGTAGTTATCCTCAGACTCCTTGCGACCAATAGGATCGTCATAGTTTCTGTGAGCTATGCTGTCCAAACGTCGGTCTGGCTGGGGATACAAATGAAGTCCACTTCCATTATGAGGATTAAAAATTTCACTCGAGGGCTTTTCATTCACAGAATCTCTGAAATGGGAGGCTGAGGCCATGATGGAGGCTGACCAAGGAAGAAATGGAATTGTAAACCTGAGATAATTGGAGACGACACAGACCGATAGAAATGCTTGATGGGATTGGCCACGAATATATGTTATCCACATCCCTCCCACCTGCGCCTATTATTTTGTACTGCGATTTCTTGCTCTCCGATCCATGGTTACAAGACTGATGCAAATCGAGTGTTCTGATAGAACTATTGAACCCAATGCCCGGGGAAAGGAACGCTTTGATCCCCGCGCGTCCCTTAGGACTGCATTCGAAACTCTCTTGTGCCAAGCAGATCCCCTAAAGCGCGAGTCATTGACATGTTCGTCCGAAGAAAGCCAAGATCGACTGTAGACAGTTAAACCTCTATTTAGCGAAAGCCGCTTTGACATTAAATCTGGGGTTTAGTCTCGGACTTGGTGCCGATGCTGGTGTCGCAATTGCTAGATTCTAGAGCCCGGTTCGCCAACCTATTGGTTAAGTGCTCAATAAGGTTTCGGGATACCGTCATTCGACATGTTACAGCCAGTGCAACCCTACTCGATCGAACGATCCTGATTGCTGCCCGACGGATAGGTTCATGCTAATCCCCGTAATTGGCTGAGATCCTCCCCTACAATAGCGATGGAAGGAAGAGCAAGCCTCCGACGACATTCTTTCCGTGAGACCCTTCGCTCTAGGATTCCAAAAATGTTCGGACTAGGAACAGAAATGCAGATCCAGCCGATTTTCCAGCCACCTCTCTTTTGAAGCAGCAGGGGCAGCTTGCTAAATCCCCAGTGCGATTATTTGGGTTACATTATCGTGCTTTGACCTCTTCAAGTGAACCCCCAACTCCAGATGTGGCCGGTGCAGGTGCTAAAAGTCTGCGATTTAGACCCTACAACTCTGTGCACACATCTGAGGATGCAAACTCTGATTTGTCCTTCGTCTTCTCCCGAAACTCTCCTTCTCCATGTGGATAGGCAAAGCTATAACGACAAACTTCTCCTGACATCCATTTCCTCAGACGCGGGAGCTGTGGGAGCGATTCTTCGCCGCACCAATTTTCAACCCGTGGAGTTCTAATCCAAGCCGTCTCGACGTCGAGCTACTGTCCCGTCCCCCCAAAAAAGCCGCATAATAGTTCAACTTGTACGGATGCTTACGGCGCCTCATTACATCACGCTCCTCTGTACTCACATTAATTCTCACTTCACGATTATGAAGTTCACAGTCGAACAGACAGCCGCCATTAGACTTACAAAGTACCCTAAATGGCCGGTGCTCTGGAATCATCTTTTTACGTACCTTCTCAGTTTACACTAAGTCACGAGCGAAAGCCACAATACTACCATTGTTCGTCTACTAATGCAGGTTCGAAATTCTTCGTCCTTATGGCGGCTGGGCTATGACGCCAAAAGACTTCAGAGAAAAGATTTTGCAGCCGTCACTCCAGTTATGATTCTAAAACACTGCACAGGATCTGGAAATTTGCCCACGGAAACTAAGTCATCTACGAAAGTTATGTTGATTGTTATTCACAATTCTAGCATATAATGATAATATGTTGCACAAACGGCTCTCCAGAACTTCTTGTGGTGCAAATCGAAAGTCCCAAGTCTCGTATTCCTTCCACATCTCCTTTGTTCTTGGAGAATCAGGGTCACGACATGGATCCCTTAACGCATGTTAGTCGAAATGATTGCGGTACAAGCTGGGCCACTTACTGGCGAGGGGTGTAAACGGTGGCTCTGGTATCAGGGCAGAGGAAAGCAACAGGACGCGCAAGATCTGCAATTACCTGTTTGACGGGAGCGCTAACCCAGGCTGAGAATACCACAGAGTCATCATCAACCTCTGCAAATCCTCTTGCCCCATGTTGTCCAACAATCTCGAACCCGAGCTCATGCAGCATTTTCTTCGTCTCGCTACTATAGTCCGGGTCCTAGGTCAAAAGTCTCACCTCCTTACCATCAGTGTCCGCGCAAGAGCGGATCAACTGAATTATTGCCAATGCAATAGCATGTTGTATCAACGGATTCTCTATGTAGCTTGATTCCAACAGCTGTTCCTCTTTTGGCCGTTGCCTGTTCCATATCTTCCACGTATCGAGCGGTCTTGATGTCACGTCGCCCAACCCGAAACATATAACCTTCGACACTTTTTTCGCTGTCCCACCTTTACCCAAAATTTTACGAAATTGCAAGCTGAAGTTCTCACAGATGCTACTTGCTTCCCATTGTTCCTGGATGGTCTTAAACAGCAAGCGTACATTTTCAATGCAGCCGTCGTAGTTGCGGAACGTCTGATTTTTCCAGTCTACCAGATATGTGCAATTGAATGTCTCGGGTGGGCCGCGGGGTTTCGTATCAACAAGGTGCCAGTACTCTTGAAGCTTGACGTATGGTATACTGGAGATGGCGCGTTAGTGTATGACTATCTAAATTGGCACCAATGCAAACGAGGCGGACAGATATATCTCCTGGTGGGGGAAAAAAGCGGCACAAATTTTGGATATGCCACACTGAGTGGGATGTTCATATCCGCCATATTCTTACCAGATTGGCTTCTTCGCTCCAAACATTGGATTCTCGATGTGAAGCGCGCTCCCATCAATTCGCCGGACTGTGAAGTATTCCGTAGTAAAGGATTCTGCGAGTTGCTTCTCGATGTCTGCAAGATTCTCTTTCGTCCATAATTCCACACCCAAATCATACAGATCGGCTGCGTGCTGGCTGCTAGTCATCCAAGACGTCTGGTTGTATTCAGACAATGGGTTTGCAACTCGACTTTTTTCGTCCTCGGTGGACCCTGCTGCATCTTGTATGTTTGAGTTTTTGGTTGTACTCGTGTTATTACCCATGATGGTCTTCCTTCTGCTGTTTAAACCCGTGGGTGATTTTTGTTTCTTTTTGGTATTGGTGATAATTATTGTGTAACTGATTGAAGAGTGTTGTGATTTTGATCAACTGGAAGATCCTTTTTGTTCTGGGATTTCTAGTGTTGGATTTGTCGAGTTGCAGTTTCCTTGAAAGAATGAAAAGTACAAAAAAAAAAAAAAAAAAAAAAAAAAAAAAAAAAAAAAGT
>Ga0247778_1000835_pt1 | contig 22734 bp, 14 predicted proteins | sample UWRJL049202B5_FD_179939 | JGI IMG/M metagenome (GOLD analysis project Ga0247778, IMG submission 179939) | Plant litter microbial communities from Arlington Agricultural Research Station in Wisconsin, United States - UWRJ-L049-202B-5 | ecosystem: Environmental > Terrestrial > Plant litter >... | reverse complement strand
CCGGACCCGCCATTTCCACCTGTTCCGGACCCGCCCCCCGCATTTCCACCCGACCCTGACCCGCCGGCGGCAGCCCCATTGCCCGGGCTCCCCGCCCAACCAGCCCCCGCATCGCGGCCGCCGCCGGCCGTTGCCTTTCCAAAGACCCCGTACTTCTTATCCTTTTTGATCGTCAGGTTAATGGTCTTCTGGCTATTCCCGTCGTCAAAGCCGGTGAATTGACTCTGGTCGGATTTCTTGTCGAAGACCTGGACCTTATCCACCGCATCCGCAGGTAAGTTCTTGCTGGCGATCTTGGGGTCGTTCCCAAAGAACTCCTTTCCATCTACCAGTACCTTTTTCACCGTTTCCCCACCTGCCTTGATATTGCCATTCTTGTCCACCTGGATACCCGGCAGTTTTTTCAGGAGGTCCTCCACCACCGCCTCGGGTTTGGTCCTGAACGAGCCCGCATTGTATTCGATCGTATCGTGTTTGATCGTCACAGGCGCAGCCTCCTGTGTCACCGTCACCCCGGCCAGCATCGTACTCGCATCGGTCATGATCAGTTCACCCAGGTCCGGGTCCCTGACCAGGTCGGTGATCAGAAAGCTCCGGCTGAGGGACCGGTAGCCAACATGGGTGACCAGGAGACGATAGCTGCCCTTGTTCAGCCCTTTCACGATGACATTGCCGGATGCATTGCTGCGGGCAAAACTCACCAGCGAAGAGTCCCTGGCATCCAGCACTGTGACCGTAGCATCCGGCACGGGCAAGCCTCCGGCCGTATCCTTCAACCGGGCACGAATGCTGCCATCTCTCTGGGAAAGACCCGGCAATGTCAGCATACAGAACAGGGCAAGGAGTATCGCATTCTTTTGCATACCGGAATATTTTGCGTTGATCATCATATGCCAACGAAAATACCGGAGCCAGCCAGGAAGGCTGGTTAAGCAGGTTTGATTTAATGTTAAGCAAGGTTAAAATCGGAGGGCGCTCATTTGATCGTCATCGCCCCCTGGACATCCTCCCTGGGATCCTGGTCATTTACGCACAGCGCGATCTTAAAGGATTTTCCATCTTGGCGCAGGGACAGATCGACCTTTAATTTCTTCAGATCTCCCACCCCCGGCACCAGGGCAAAAGCCACATGGGTCATCTTTTTTTCGGGTTCCGGCTCTTCATACTGTCCGCTGAGGATAAAGGTCTTCTGTGCATTGCAATGGATAATACTGTTGCTCAGCTGCCCGTAAATATCCCTGAACCGGCTCCTGGCCTGTTCGAAATTCTCCACATCCAACACCGTACATGTCCAGCTATAGAAATTTGTCGGTTCGGTATACAGGGTGACTATACAGGAAGAAGAACCAGGTAGTTGCAGGGTGGATCTGTATTCGGCAGACTGATGGGCCTGCCCGATCAATTCACCTTTGATATTATAAAAGTGATTGGGATAATCCTGTATTACCTTTTCGAGGATCGACTGGGTCTTATTCGCAAAAACCCCTTGCGCCGACAGCGCAGCCGAAATGCAGATCGCGGCAATCGTCAGAGATATGTTTCTCATAGTAAGGATTTCCCGAAAAATACAACAATGTACCCCACCCTGCAATAGAAAAACTACGTCCAGCCAACCGGCTTATCCACTGTCTCATTGTCATTTTTAATGATGTTTCAGCCTGATTTTTGGGGTTTTTTCTTAATAAAGTGCATAAATCCAGGCTTCTGCACAAGTTTTCCCCTAGATCCCCGACATTTTAACATGTTTTTGCAAAATAATTTTTGTACATTAGTCGTTATTAACGGTGGTAAACCCAATTAAAACAACCCAAACCAATATCAATGAATAAGAATCACATGGATTTCGACACGCGTAACACTAAGATCTACAAAGACATATATCGTCCTTCGTCTAAGCTTTCCCGCTTCTTCGGGACTATTTTATCCGTGCTGATCGTCGGACAATCTCCGGTCAGCACCCATGAACACCATTATATCAGGAAATCGAAATAATAGACCTCATTAAAAAAGCCGGGATAGTATCCCGGCTTTTTTAATGTAAAGCCTTATTATAGTGGAAAAGGTCCTTCTCCGGGGGGAGGGCCGCCTCGCCCGCCGCCACCACCGCGGAAGCGTCCGCCCCCGGGAAACATCCCCGGCATCCTCTTCTGGTTGGCTCCCGCGAAATTATTCAGGTTATACGTAAAAGTCAGCATCGCATAGCGGGTCAGCACATTGTTACGGTTGTAGGATATCGTTCCCCCATTTACCGTCTTGCTCACAGCAGTATTCTGGTTCAACAGATCAAATACCGTCAGCCGCAGCTCTCCATTTTTCTTCTTGAACAGTTGCTTGGCAATGCTGGGATTCAGCAGTGGTACACTGGCATTATATCCCCCGGACTGCCCGGATCCCCCCGTATTCGTGTAGGTATAGTCGAAGGTCGTAGCGATCAGCCACCCGCTATTGGTATAGGCGGTAATCTCGGCCGACAGCACCTGTGAAAAAGAATTCTGATTATACGGTGTCCCTGTGATCGAGGTACTATGGCCCATATTATAGGTGGTCGTCGAACTGAAGTTCATGTCGAAGTTCTTCTTGATATTCGTCGTCCAGGAAATGGTCTCCGACAGGGTCGTGTTCTTCGTATACAGATGCAGGTAATTATTTTTAGCAGCCTCCGTGGAATCCGTCGCCCGCAGGGTCTGGCTCTGCGAGTAATTCACATTCGTGATAAAATTCAGGTTGGATTTTGGCTTTTTCAAGGCAAAGCCATAGTTGAAATAGCCTGACAGACTATAGGTCCCGTCGAGGTTCGTATACGTATTCGTCTGCCCCCCCTTGTTATTCAGCACCACCTTGCTTTGTATATCGTTGACCGTCGTGCTGCCATTGATGGTGGCAAAGATCACCCGCTGCGTGGAAGGATCGAAAGAGGTGAACAACATCCGCAGGCTATGCGTGAACTGGGGTTTCAGGCCCGGGTTACCCACCTGGTAATTGATCTGGTCGGAGGTGGTCACCAGGGGCTGTAACTGGTTGGGGCTGGGCGTTCCCGTTCTGCCGGAATAATTCAGGCGCAAATGGGTCGTCCGGGTAAAGAGATATTGAAAATTGACCGTAGGGGTCAGGTTGACATAGTTATGCGAGACCGTGATATCCTTGGTCGTATTCAGACTGTTGAACGTAGTAAACTGCACGCCGGACCCCGCGGAAAAATTGTACTTGACATGCTGGATCCGGTAATTCATCGTCACCCTGTCCGAATGTGAAGTGAACTTATAGGAATTGCTGAAAAGGCTGTCGAACTTGAGGTAGCTATGCGCCGAGTCCACAAAATCATAGGTATTATTGTTCGAAGTATTGTTGGTATAGCTATGGTTATAATTGAACTCCAGGATCTGATCTTTCGCGATCGGCTGCGTATAGGAAAGGGTAGGGCTGATCGTAAACGCATGCGTGGAATTGATGGAATACTGGTTGATCGTATCCACGATACCCACGCGGTACAGGTCATTGATCGCATAATTATACCCGGTGCCATTGTTCACATTGGCCGTCGTGTTCACATCCAGGGAAATGGTCTGGAAAGGCTTTTTGAATTTATGCCGGAGCTGCAGGTTTGTACCATTGATATTGAACCCGCTGGTATAGCTGGAGGAATGACCCACCGAATTGCTGACGGGGTTATTATTGTTATCGACAATATAATTGCTATAGGAAGAATGGGGCGAACTGTGCTGGAAGGTCACATTCGGACGGAAAACAAGGGAATTGCTGCTGTCGAACCGGTGTTCGAAATTCAAAAATGCCCGGTGGTTGACATTTTGTGTGATGCCATAAGACCCTCCGGAGCTGGTATTGGAGGAGTCGATATTGTTCTCGTTCTGGATCGGCTTGATAATGCTGTCCGACGAACGGGTGGACACATGCTGGCTGTTGAAAAAATAGCTGCCGGTCAGGTCGGTCTTGGGACTCAGGGCATTCCGGTAATTCGCGCCTCCCGCCCATACCGTCGTGATCCCGCTGGAACTTCCGCCGCCGCCGCCCCCTCCACCGCCACGGCGGCCGCCAAAGCCATTGCCGAAGATATCCTGGGGAGAAAAATTCTGCTTGTTGACATCATTGGCCTGGCCCAACACGGAGATCTGCTGTTCGTTATCGAACCGGTGGAGATTGATACTCTCGTCATAGTTCTGATTGGTACCCACTCCACCAACAAATTTTCCAAAATATCCCTGCCGTTTATCTTTTTTCGTAACGATATTGATGGTCTTGACCCGGTTGCCATCGTCAAAACCGGTGAACTTGCTCTGGTCGCTCAGATCATCAAAGACCTGGATCTTGTCAATCACATCCGGAGGCAGGTTACGCGTCGCCAGCTTAGGGTCATCACTAAAAAACCGCTTGCCATTGACCAGGACCCTCGTTACTGTTTCCCCATGAGCCGTGACCGTACCGCTCTTGTCCACCTGTACACCGGGCAATTTCTTCAGGAGATCCTCGGCAACGGCATTGGGCTTGGTGGCATACATACCCGCATTATATTCCACCGTATCTTTTTTGATGGTGATCGGGGGCCGCTGGACCACGACCGCCTCCAGCATCGCATTGGCCCGTTGCATATACATATTGGCAAAATCGATATCCTTTGTCGAATCGCTGATCCGGACAGTCTTTGTAATAGGGTCATAGCCCTCATAGGAGATGATCAGGCGATAAGAGCCGGCACTGATATTTTTAAAGAGAAAGACGCCCTTTTTGTCCGTGATGATAAAATCTCCATCCGTCGAGTCGGCAGCAAGGGCCGTCAGGGATACGGATGCATTGCTGAGGATCTGGTGGCCGCCTACGGTATCCACCAGGGTGCCTCTTATGGAGCCCTTGACCTTACCTTGTGAAAATGAATAAGTTGTGCAGAGTAAGCAACACGAAAGTAACAATACGGAAAATTTACCCATAACGCGAAATTAGCAGGTGGTTCCGGCTAGGCCAACCTCTATGGTTACCAGTGGCAAAATACCATGCCAGTAGGGCGAACGGTGGGTAATACCTACCGGCTCATTCGGTGAATATACCCGGTGGCACTACCCAGCTAATATCTGGGCCTTCAGCCGGCCGACCCGTGGTCGTCCCTGTCGCATCTTCGGGTTTTCCCGGTGAATGTAGCCCTTGACGCGAATCCATTTTCGATGGGCCTTCAGCCGGCCGACCCGTGGTCGTCCCTGCAATACCTACCGGCTTATTCGGTGAATTTAGCCTTCCAGCCTTCCTTCCTAAGAGAAGAGATATTCCACATCCGCCTTCGTCAGGCTCTTCACAAAGCCATCATCATCGGCAATCAGGTCCTTGGCCAATATCCTCTTCTTCTCCTGTAACTGCAGGATCTTATCCTCAATGGTATCCTTACAGATCATGCGATATGCGAAAATATTCTTGGTCTGGCCAATACGATGGGTCCGGTCAATGGCCTGTTGTTCCACGGCAGGGTTCCACCAGGGATCGACGATATAGACATAATCGGCAGCAGTAAGGTTAAGACCCACGCCACCGGCCTTCAGGGAGATAAGGAACACACGGCAGGTGTCATCGTTCTGGAAGCTTTGGATGGCCTTCTCACGATCCACAGCGGATGTGCTGCCGTCGAAATATTCGAATTTTATATCCTGCTCTTTCAACCTTTCCCGGATCAGCGCCAGCATACCCAAAAATTGAGAGAAGATCAGCGCCTTGTGATCCCCGATATTTTCCGTGATCTCGCGGGTCAGCTCGTCCAGTTTGATCGAGTGATTGGGATAGCGGTCCGACTCATTGAGGATAGCAGGCGAGTCACAGATCTGCCGAAGCTTCATCAGGCCCTGCAGGATGGTCAGTTGTGACCGCTGGATGCCCTGTGTCTCGATCGTACCCAGGATCTTGTCCCGGTAATCGTTACGATAAGCATCATAGACTTTCCGCTGTTCGTCCTCCATTTCACAAAAGAGAATGGTCTCCGTCTTGTCAGGAAGATCCTTGGCGACCTGCTCCTTGGTCCTGCGTAAAATAAAAGGATACAACAGCTTCCTCAGGTGGTCTTTGCGGTCCTGCTCACCGAACTTGTCGATGGGCACGGCAAATTCCTGCCGGAAGAATTCAATACTGCCCAGCATCCCCGGGTTCAGGAAATTCATCTGGGCAAAAATATCAAAAGTGTTGTTCTGCAAGGGAGTACCACTCATGCATATGCGATGCTTCGCATGCAGCAGACAGGCGGCCTTCGTCACTTTACTGGCCGGGTTCTTGATCGCCTGCGATTCATCCAGAACGGCATAGTCGAATGGGATCTCCAGCAACAATTTGATATCGCTGCGCAGCGTCCCATAGGTAGTTATGATGACATTAAACTCCGACAAAGCCTGTTTGTTCCGGGACCGGTCGCCGCCATGGTGAATATGATAGGTCAGGGCAGGCGTAAATTTTCGTATTTCATTCTCCCAGTTGAACATCAGGGTGGTAGGGCAGACCACCAGGGCGCTCAACCGGCCATTGTCATCCCGGAAATGTTGCAGGTAGGACAGGGCCTGGATGGTCTTACCAAGACCCATGTCATCGGCCAGGATGCCGCCCCAATTGACTTCCTTCAGGTAATTCAGCCAGTGGAAGCCATGCACCTGGTAAGGCCTCAGCACATGGTCCAGGTGGGCGGGCGGGGGTATTTCCTTGATCTTGTTGAATTCCCGCAACTGCTCGTATTTTTCCTCCAGCCGGATGATCAATTCTTCTTCATTGCGATTATCATACAATTCGTCAATGACGCTCATATGATACTTGGACAGGCGCAGCTGGTTACTCTTGCCCTCACCCACCCGGAACAAAAGGGAATATTTTTTTATCCACTCCTCCGGCAGGACTCCCAGGGTCCCATCATCGAGGGGAACGAACTGCTGACGGTTCGCAAGGGCCTTCTTGACATCGGCAATGGTCACCTTCTGATCGCCGAACACGATATCCACCCGGGCATCGAACCAGTCCGTATTGCTGCTGATATGGATCTTCGTCTGCGGTTTAGCCGTATTGAACCTGAAATTCTTCAGCGCTTCAAAGCCATAGACCGGTATTTTCATTTCCTCCATCGCATCGACGAAGAGGAAGAACCAATTATTCTTTAATACATCCGCCCCTTTGAGCGCCAGGCTATTGGACCCTTCCGGATGGATGAACTGGGAATGCAGGGATTCCAGCTTGCGGAAGAACTGCAATTCCACTTCCCGGTTGCGATGCACGATCAATACCTGCTCGCCATCCGGGACAATGATCTCATCCTTTCCTCCGGGCCGGGTCTCGAAACCCTTATAGGAGAACAAGGGCTGGAAAACCAGGTAGTCGCCTTTTTCCTGCAGCAACAATTTTTTCTCCGGATCCCCATCCTTTACCTCTTTGACCAGGCTGCTGTCAAAATCCACATGGTACTCCTTGGTAAGGGGTAAGACAAAATCCTTCAGTTGTTTGGGCCAGTCTTCCGCATCGATCAGCCACTTTTCCTTCCCCGTGAATTTTTCCACCAGCGCGATATCGTCCGGCTTATTCCACAGGTAGAGGTTATTATTATAGAAGAAAACCAGGCTGCTCTCACACTCGTTCCTGGAGACCTCAACCGGCTGGCCGTTTATCTTTACAAAACAACTCAGCTCGAACTTGCCATCCTGCACCGACACATTGAAAAATGGAGTTATCGCATCGCCCGTAATCCCGATGGGCTGCAGATTGGAGGTCTTGAAAGGCTTGTGGCCATTCAGATAGAAGATAAAGGGATTGGCGTTCACTTCAACGAACAGCTTTTTCAGCTTGGGATGCAGGTACTCCACCATCAGCTTCTTCGTCTCTTCGGGGAGATCGTCCTCCTCATGATGGATGATATTCTCCCAGATCCCGCTGAAGGGGGAGTTACGGTTCAGGTATTTGTTGATCTCCGGTCCCTGCATTTTGCGGAGGGAGGGGATCAGCTGTTTATCGAACTCGGAAAAAGGTTCGGTATTGACGAACTTGGTGAGGTCCATTTTTTCCACCTTGCCGGAAAACGAGGACTGTTCCTCATTACTCTCACCGGCCACCGCGTCCAGGGCAAAGCCGGGGAAGCTCGCGTGGTTGAAATTAAAAACGATCCCCAATCGCTGCGCCACACCCATCGGTTTTTCCTCCTCGGTGACGGCCACAACAGGCAGATCGGCCTCTGCGATCCGCGGCCGGCCCGTTGCCAGGGGCGCCACTCTCTTTATGGACATATCCAGGACCCTTAAAAAGGGCTTCCCATCTTTATAAGTGAATTCGAATTTACCTTTCAGATCATCGGTCAGGGAGTAGCCATAGGCTTCTAAAAGTTTGTTCTTTTCCTTATCCCAGTTACGGATACTATCGAAATAATAGGCTCCATGTGCCTGCAGCAATTGCAGAAAGACGATCACCTTGGGCAGACAGAGAGGATGCACCGGATCGGGATAATCACTGCTGGTATCGAAGTTCCGTTCCTCATTCTTCCGGATCACCACCTGGAAATCGCGATCGTCCAGGTTCACGGTGGCCTTTACCATTTCGTCCTTCGCCATCAGGATCTTTGCCTTCTGCGTGCGGAGAAATTTCTCCGCTTCGCCCAGGGTCTCCGTCGAACAGAGAAGGCGGATACTTTTCAGGTCGATGAACTTCATTTTCACGACCGTATGCTGCTGGTCATACATGACCTGCTGGGCCTTCAGCATATTCCTGTCCAATAATTCCTGCAGCTGGATAAGGGCCCCTGCCTCATGACGGCAGATGTCACCCAGGTTATACGGGCAGCTACAGCGAATGGACAGGGTCTTGGCATCCTTGAATTTCTGCACATAAACCTTATAATACGTGGCATAGCTGTCGTCTTTCACCCGGAAAGTAACAGATTCGAACAGCTCGTCGTACTCGACCAGCTCCACATAACCAATGGCATGGATCTTCTTTCCCCGGCGAATTACTTCGTCGGTCCCATTGGTGTAAACATATTTAATAAGGTGCGGTAACGCCATAGATTTTATTGACATGGGCCTCTTTCTGGGGTCAGAACGCTCAGCGCATCACTGGGGAAAGGGCAATCTGCAAAACTAAAGGAAAAAAGGTGAGTGTAGAAAAGATTTAGTCAATTATTAATACTGGGGTAATCCCGCTGCCCCACCCCTAAATAAATCCCGGGATTGCTTTTGCAATAGCCGCCGCCGGGTATACCTTTGTACCCTACAATCATCCTGTTAAACGGATATATATGATCCTTCGTATCAAGATCGTCCTGCTTACCCTGACCTTACCCACGCTTCAGATTTTCGCCCAGAAACTCAAAAAGGCCGATAAAATTCTCTTGGCTAACCTGGAAACGCACATCCGTTACCTTTCCGATGACAAATTGGAAGGCCGGCGGACCGGCAGTCCCGGCGAAAAACTGGCAGGGGATTATATCAGCATCGCCTTTGCCAGGGATGGGCTCCTGCCCCGGGGAGACAATAATGGCTGGCTGCAGGCTTTTGAGGTCAATGAAGGGAAAGTTATAGGCCCGGATACCCATTTTTCCGTCAATGACCGTGCCTTAAAGGCGGATAAAGACTATTTTCCTTTGGCTTTCAGCGCCTCGGGCACCGCCTCCGGTTCTCCGGCCATCGCCCTGCAGGAAGGCGGAGAACCCTGGTTCCTGGACTTGAAAGAGACCCTGGAAGGGGCCCGGAATAATCCTCATTTCGATATGGGGGACGCCTTGCGCGCAAAAGCCAAAGAATGCGCCAAAAAGGGTGCCACTGCCCTGATCATCTATAACTCCTCAAAACTGGCCGATAACCTGGCCTTTGATCCCAGAGACAGGTCCACGGCAGCCGTTCTCCCCCTGATCTATCTCACAAAAGATGCAAAAAAGAAATACCTGAAGGACGAGTCGGCCTCCCTTGACATTACAATCAAGGTCAGTTTCAGCGAAAAAAGACGGACCGGTCACAATGTGGTCGGATTCCTGGACAACAGCGCTGCCAATACCGTAATCATCGGAGCCCATTACGACCACCTGGGATATGGAGAAGACAGCAACTCCCTCTACCGGGGACCAGAACCCCAGATCCATAACGGTGCCGACGACAACGCCAGCGGGGTCGCAGGAATCATCGAAATGGCCCGTCTGCTGGCAGCGTCGAGGCTAAAGAACAATAATTATCTTTTTATCGCCTTTTCGGGCGAAGAGCTGGGACTCTACGGGTCAAAATACTTTGTGGAACACCCCACCATCGACCTGAAAAAAGTCAATTACATGGTCAACCTGGATATGATCGGCCGCTTGAAAGACAGTACCCATGGGCTGACGATCGGCGGTTATGGCACCTCCCCGGTATGGGATGCGATCCTTAATGGCGCTCCCGAAAAGAAATATTTTAACCTTCATTACGACAGCAGTGGGGTAGGACCCAGCGACCATACATCCTTCTATCGCAAGGAGATCCCCGTCCTCTTCTTTTTCACCGGTATCCATACTGACTATCACAAGCCGACCGATGACTATGACAAGATCAACTATAGGGGCGAATGGCAGGTGCTGAAATATATCTATGAAATAGTCGAGAATGCCAATCCCAGGGGCCGCCTGGCATTCCAGAAAACCCGGGAGCAATCCATGAGTACCACCCGGTTCTCCGTTACCTTAGGGATCATGCCGGATTATACCTTTGAAGGCACCGGGGTCCGCGCAGATGGGATCAGCGAAGGTAGACCCGCACAGAAGGCGGGCCTAAAAGCCGGGGATATCATCATACAGTTGGGCAGCTACCCCGTTCCCTCCATGGAAAAATATATGGAGGCTCTTTCAGCCTTTAAGAAGGGCGATGCCACCACGGTGAAATACCGGCGGGGCACCGAGACCATCGAGGCGCCGATCCAATTTTAGTGGTACCTTGCAACAGCAATGAAGCTGAAGTTAAATATGGACGACATGACCGACGAGTTTTTTCAAGGAACCCGTCTGCTCGGCGTCGTCGCACCGATAAAACACTACCAGTTCTGCTGGCAGCTCAACAACCGCCTGCGTTTTGACTTCCGCATCAACAACGAGATCGAGATACAACTGACCAAACGGGACCGTAAATATTTCTTCGGCGTCTACGAATTCAGCGAGACCAACAATTGCCAGCAACACTTTCTCTACAACAACCAATGCGACGGGGAATATCTCCTCCCTGAATTCAAGCACCTGGATTTTTTGTGGCTGCTGAAGGGAGATACCGTGGCCGATGACAAGCTGGCCGACCTGATCACCTGCATCAAGAGCATGGCCGGCGTGCAACTGGTAATGGAACTGGTCCATGAAAAGATCAAAAACAAAGGACACCTCATGTTCTGACCCTGGCCCGGGACTTGCATCATACAATAAAACCTGATCATATGTGGGAAGAAAAAAACAATCAGCTCTACCGGAAATTCGAGTTCAAGGACTTTTCCGCGGCATTTGCCTTTATGACCCGCGTAGCGCTGGCAGCGGAAAAAATGGATCATCATCCTTTGTGGACCAATGTATACAACAAGGTAGAGATCTGGCTCTCCACCCATGACGCCGGCGATATCGTCACGGACAAAGACCATAGGCTGGCGAAAAAGATAGACAACCTAATCTAAAAAAGAATCCAGCTCAATTGAGCTGGATTCTTACAATCTATTTGTGTCCGGATGACTTACCCGCGCCCTTTTGAGGGGACCGGGTTGGCGTTCAGCCATTCATACTAGCCAGGAATTCTTCGTTGCTCTTGGTTCCACGCATGCGTTTCAACAATTCATTCATTGCCTCTTCTGCATTCATATCGTTAAGATAAACGCGCAAAAGATTCATTCTTTGCAGCACTTCTCTTTCCAACAAGAGGTCATCCCGGCGGGTAGAGGAGGCTACGAGATCGATGGCCGGATACACACGCCTGTTGGCCAGACGGCGATCCAACTGCAGTTCCATATTGCCCGTTCCTTTGAATTCTTCAAAAATAACTTCATCCATTTTGGATCCGGTATCGATCAGGGCTGTAGCCAGGATCGTCAGCGATCCGCCGTTCTCGATCTTACGGGCGGCGCCGAAGAATTGTTTGGGCTTCTGCATCGCATTTGCTTCCACACCACCGGAGAGCACCTTGCCGGAGGCAGGGGCTACTGTATTATGAGCGCGGGCCAGGCGGGTGATGGAGTCCAACAGGATCACCACATCATGACCGCATTCTACCAGGCGCTTGGCTTTCTGCAGGGCGATCGTAGAAACTTTTACGTGCTTTTCAGCGGGTTCGTCAAAAGTAGAGGCGATCACTTCCGCCTTTACGCTGCGTTCCATATCTGTAACTTCCTCAGGACGTTCGTCCACCAGCACGATCATCAGGTAACACTCGGGATGATTGGCAGCAATGGCATTGGCCACGGCTTTCAACAACATCGTCTTGCCGGTCTTGGGCTGTGCCACGATCAATCCGCGCTGCCCTTTACCGATCGGCGTGAAAAGATCCATGATGCGCGTGGAGTAATCGCTGGGCGCCGTGAAAAGATTCAGCTTCTCAAAAGGGAATAACGGCGTCAGGTAATCGAAAGGAACGCGGTCGCGGACCTCTTCGGGCCCCTTGCTGTTGATCGTTTCAACCTTCAGCAGGGCAAAATATTTTTCACCTTCCTTCGGAGGACGTACAGCCCCATGTACCGTATCCCCTGTTTTCAGACCGAATAATTTTATCTGGGAAGGAGAGACATATACGTCATCGGGAGATGAGAGATAGTTGTAATCACTGCTACGGAGGAAGCCATAACCGTCCGGCATCATTTCCAATACACCTTCAGCCTGGATCACACCGTCGAATTCGATATTGAACACTTCGTTCCTGCGCTGAGGATACATCTTGCCGGCCTGGGAATCCGAATTCCTGTTCATATCGCCGCCGCCGTCGGACTCATCATGCATCATCTGTTGGTTGCCATCCTCTTCTTCCCGTCCATCTTCAGAATCATCATCGTCTTCTATCAGATTGTTATTCCTGTCCTGGGTATTGTTGTTATTATTGTTTCTGTCCTGAACGTTATTCCTGTCTTGCGGAGGAGGAGGTGGTGGTGCGTTACGAACCGGTTGAGGATTTTTTACCTGTAACACTTTTGCGGCGGGAGCGGGAGGAGGAGCGGGGGCTTCGATTTCTTCTTCAGGCTCCTCGTCTTTCTTCCGGCCTTTCTTTATAAGAGGTTTCTCTTCTTTTTTGCGGGTATCCTTTGTATCTTTTTTTGCTTCTATTTTTTTTGGCCTTTCTTCAGGGCTTTCAACGATCGCCTCTTCGGTACTATTGGCCGTGGTCGTTTTTATTATTCGCTTCCGCTTGGAAGGTTTATCATCTGCAGCGTCGGACTTACTTTCGCTGGCTGTCACAGCCTGCTTATCCAGAATTTTGTAGACCAGTTCTTGCTTATCCAGTTTTTTGGCGCCGGAGATTTTTAACTGCTCGGCTATATCAAGCAGTTCTGGAACGAGCATATCGTTCAATTGGAGAATATCGTACATAAAATAACTTGAGAGTTGAACACCATTCTCAAACAGTCCGCCTGTCTAATTGAAAATGTTTGAAATGAATTTTGATTAAAAAGTGATGAACGGAAGACTAAAACTGATGAGCTGTGAGCATTGGATAAGAGAAACTGATCAGCTTAATTCCACTGCAATTTTAGCATAAAAACGCAAAAAACAAAAAAAAATTTTCAAAATCACTGACTTTCAGCCTGTTTCCGGCCTTCCGCAGTTGGTTATCTCCGCTGTTCTAACACTTTTTCCAGCGCATTTTTCCACCTGGGGGCGGTAAAAATTACTTCATTTTACCAATATTTTCATAATTGAACTCATACTTCCGGCTATAGTCTCGGGGGATGGAAGATATTCCTTTAGGTTTTTAGGGAGCGTCGAAGTTACCCTATACGACGATACACCCATTGGATGATATGCATCTTTCAGGGCATATTCCACAATCGTTCTATCCTTATCCTTACAAATGATGATACCTATTGAGGCTGCTTCATCCGTGGTTTTAACCTTATCATTAAGAACTGTTAAATAAAAATTCATCTTTCCCGCATATTCAGGCTTGAAAGGGCCGGTTTTTAATTCTAATGCTATAAGGGCTTTCAATTTTCGATGGTACAATAGAATATCGACATAAAAGTTTTCTGCTCCCACTTCCAGCTTAAATTGATTTCCTATGAATGCAAAGTCACCACCCATTTCAATCAGGAAATGACGCATATTTCGCATGATGGCTACCTCTAGTTCTTTTTCATTGTGGGTTTCAGATAACTCCAAAAACTCAAGATTATATTCATCTTTCACAGCCAATTTTGCCTGGCTTTTATACTTTTCGGGTATTGTTTTATCAAAATTAGTCTGCCCCAGTAAATATTGCTCATAGCTTTGACCTTCAATGTGATGGATCAATACGTTTTTTGTCCACCCATATTTTTTTGTCATTCCCATGTAAAATTGTCTTTGTTGATTGTCTTTGCATTTTTCCATGATCACGATGTTATGACTCCAACTGATTTCTCCAACCAATGGCTGGAGTTTTTCGTTACTATGGTATTCTTTATAGAACTTGCGCATATACCAAAGGTTTTGCGCCGAAAAGCCATTAACTCCGGGGAATTCATTTTGCAAATCCTTTGAAAGATTTGCGACAATTGATCTTCCCCAATTATGCTTTTCCTGTTTTTCCACAATGCTCCTGCCAATATCCCAGTAAAGGTTGATCAGCGATTTGTTTACCTGCCTCATGGCCTCATACTGAGACTGGTACACCTTCTCCTTTATCTCGATCACAAAGGCCTTATAGATCATGTCAGAAGTTGTCAATTCCATATAATAAGGTTTTGCTAATAAAATTAGTTTTTTATTAGCTCGATTTTAGAAATTTTTTCAACAGTTCGTCCGGCGAATCAGATCCTTGAGTTATCAGGGAGTCGAATTTGTGCAGCAGGTTGCTGCACAAATAGAGTAATTTGTCACACACTTGGTCGCGATGCCCCAATCTGGTAAATTACAGTAGCGGATTTGTAGAATGCATATTAATCTCATGATTTTCAGGCTTTTATATTTGTGCAAAAACCTGTTGCACTATTCTACAACATTCTTTACCGGCTTACTTTATCTTTGCCGGCCAAGTACACTTTTAATAAGCATCAAACAAGTATGTTCAACACAAGAGTCAAGGTGAAAGAATTGCTGGCCACAGCGCCGGCAGACCAGGAAATAACGGTAATGGGATGGGTGCGGACCTTCCGCAACAATCAGTTCATAGCCCTGAACGATGGCTCTACCAATAATAATATCCAGGTGGTCGTGGAACTGGGCGCATATGATGAGGCCTTTCTGAAAAGGATCACCCCTGGAGCATCCCTGAAAGTGACAGGTACCCTCGTGGCGTCCCTGGGCAAAGGACAGGCCGTAGAAGTCAAGGCCGGCGCCGTGGAAATCCTCGGCGAATGTAATCCCGAAAAATACCCTTTGCAGCTGAGGAACAGGCCCAGCCTGGAATACCTCCGGGAGATCGCACATCTTCGCTTCCGCACCAATACCTTCGGTGCTATCTTCCGGGTCCGGCATGCCCTCTCGTTTGCCATCCACAAATTCTACAACGAACGCGGCTTCGTATACCTCCACACCCCCATTATAACCGCATCCGATGCGGAGGGCGCCGGAGAGACCTTTCGCGTAACCACCCTCCCTCTCGACAACCCGCCGCGCAATGAGGACGGTACGGTCAACTTCAAGGAGGACTTCTTTGGCCGCGCCACCAACCTCACGGTCAGCGGACAGCTGGAAGGAGAATTGGGCGCCATGGCCTTCAGCGAGATCTATACCTTCGGACCAACCTTCCGGGCGGAGAACTCCAATACGGCCCGTCACCTGGCCGAATTCTGGATGATCGAACCGGAAATGGCCTTCTCAGACCTCGAAGACAATATGAACCTTGCCGAATCCTTTATCCGCTATCTCATCCAGTACGTCATGGACAACAACCGTGAAGACCTGGAATTCCTGGGCCAGCGGCTGGCAGAAGAGGAGAAACAAAAGCCCCAGGCCGAACGCAGCGAAATGGGCCTGATCGAAAAGCTCGAATTTGTGCTGAACAATCAGTTCGAACGCATCAGCTATACCGAGGCCATCGAGATCCTTCTCCAATCCCCTGCCTATAAAAAGAAGAAGTTCCATTACGACGTGAAATGGGGCATCGATATGCAAAGCGAGCACGAACGTTATCTCGTGGAGAAACATTTTAAAAAACCCGTGATCGTTACCGGCTATCCCCGCGAGATCAAGGCCTTCTACATGCGTCAGAACGACGACGGGAAGACCGTGGCAGCCATGGATATCCTCGTTCCCGGCATCGGAGAACTGGTCGGAGGCTCACAAAGAGAAGAAAGGCTGGAAAAACTGGAAAGCCGGATGAAAGAAATGAATATACCGGCCGAAGAACTCTGGTGGTACCTGGATACCCGTCGCTTTGGCGGCGTACCCCATGCGGGCTTTGGGCTGGGCTTCGAACGCATGATGCTATTCGTAACCGGCATGACGAATATCCGCGATGTCATCGCATTCCCGAGAACGCCCAAGAGCGCCGAGTTTTAATCCTCCGCATTCAAATAAATTTTAAAAACCAGCCCGCAAGGGTTGGTTTTTTTATGGAATCTTCTGCCTTTGGGATCTCAATGGTAAACCAGCTATATGGCAGAGATCACCAGCGCCGCCGCGGGTTCCCACAAGAAGGGCGTCCGCCGCAGCAAAAAAAATTCCACCCGTGTGGACCTAACGCCCATGGTTGACCTGGGATTCCTCCTGATCACCTTCTTCATCCTCACTACGACCTGGTCCCAACCCCATGCGACCCAGTTGAAGATGCCGGCCAAAGGCGACAGCAGCCAGCTCGGCAATAACGCAGCCCTCACCCTGGTGGCTCTTGACGACAACAAGATCTTTTATTATCATGGGGAATTGAACGATGCGATCCATACCGGCCATTTCGGCGTAACCGGCTACGGTCTCAACGGCGGCGTCGGCGATATCATTAGGGAAAAACAGGCAGCCATGGATCGCTCCTACCGCGGCGGCAGTGGTGGCAGAAAAGAATTGATGCTGCTGATCAAGCTCAGCCCCGAGGCCAGTTACGGCAACATGGTCCAGCTGCTGGATGAGGCCCTCATCAACCAAATCGGGCGCTATGCATTGGAGGATCTCTCCGAAGGAGAGAGAACACAGGTAATGGCCCTTGCCCGATAATGATCGTTCTAACTCATCACTTACTATTCACCACTCACCTCTTTCGCCAGATAACTCCTCACCCTGGTCCGCACATTCTCCCGGATATTGAGATAGAACAAATTGATATCCCCGATGTGATAATTCTTCATTCTTAAAAGGAAGCTGCCTCGAAAATGCGGTCGATGCACCCATAGGACCCCGTCATGGATCCGCGCATCCGTCACCTCCGGCACAAGCCGGTTGAATGCCCTCAGTATCGCGCCCTTATTCAGGCTACGGGGGGCGGGCTCTTCTGTAAGGGTCCAGGTCAGAGGATTCACCACCCAGGACCCCCCCTTCTTCTTTTCATCCGGCAAGTAGTCCGGCTCATATCCGGATTTGAATGTTCGCCATCCGATCAGACAGCCCGTGGCAGTGGAATCCGCACAGGGTTGCAGAACAGAGAAATAATCCCTTGGAATAGGCATGCCGATGATATAGGCGGCCACCAGCTTGCCGGCCAGCGGCTGACCCTCAAAGAACTCTTTCAATAGCCGTTCGGCATGAGTAGTTCCCTGGCTATGCGAGGCAATGATGATCGGTCGCCCATGATTATAATGGTCCAGGTAAAATTGAAAGGCCGCCCGGATATCCGCATAGGCCAGGTCGAAGGCAGCCCGGGCCTGGGCCGTATCCGTCATAAAATAAGTACGCAGATGCGCCTGGCGATAACGGGGGGCGTATAGCCTGCATTCATTGAAGGCACTGGCCTGGAAAAGGATCGTCGTATTGTCCGTCCTTGCATTCAGCTCCGCATCGTCGATATCGGCATTATCCCGGTTGTCCCTGGCGTCGACAAGGGTAGTAGGGTGCAGAAAAAATACATCTACCGCCGTATCGGGTACTACCAGGGTCCTTAAAGGAATGGGAATGCTGTCGGAGGGGTCCTTTTTATCGGGAAGAGCCGCCCAATACTCGGAGCGGCCGTAATCGATTTGCGCGAAATCCCCGGCATAGCGGCGGGGGAGGGGGCGCGGGTCGTCTTTTATATGGATGCTCGTGTCCTGCGTCGCGTGCATCCGCAGCGCAGGCGGCGGCATGGTAAACTCCGTAAAACTACTTATAAAGAAGAATATCAGTACTAATTGCGAAAAACCGCCGATGCGTTGTCCCAAAATTTTCTAATTTTACGCCTTAAAGCTAATCACAAAATCGTTGTTCACATAAATCAATTGCCATGGCTATCCCCGTTGTCGATCTTTCCAACTTTTCATCAGATGCTACAACCAAGGCGTCATTTGTTGACCAATTAGGCCGCGCTTATGAGGAAGTAGGATTTGTCGCAGTAAAAAATCACGGCATCACCGATGAGACGATCGCCGACCTTTATTCCAATACGAAGGATTTCTTCTCGCTCCCCCAGGACCTGAAGACAAAATACGAGATTCCCAAACTCGCGGGTCAGCGCGGCTATACTTCATTCGGAAAAGAACATGCCAAAGGCAGCAAGGCGCCTGACCTGAAGGAGTTCTTCCAATTCGGCCAGACCGTGGTCGACAACGACCCAATCCGCGCAGAATACCCGCACAATGTGACAGTGACCGAAGTGGTGAACTTTTCACCCACATTTTTCAAGGCCTATCGCGCGTTCGAGGCCTCCGGCACGCTCCTGTTGCGGGCCATCGCGCTCTACCTGGGCCTGGACGAAAAATACTTCGATCCTTATGTACACAATGGAAATTCCATCCTCCGCGCCATTCATTATCCACCAATTCTCAGCGAACCCAAATCCGCCATCCGGGCCGAACAACATGAGGACATTAATCTGATCACACTCCTGGTTGGCGCCTCCGCAGATGGGCTGGAGATCCTTTCCAAACAGAACGAATGGGTGCCCGTGACCTCTCTGCCGGAACAGATCGTCGTAAACGTGGGAGATATGCTGCAGCGGCTGACGAATGATAAGTTGAAATCCACCACCCATCGGGTGGTCAATCCGCCCCGGAAGTTGTGGGGCAACTCCCGGTATTCCATTCCATTCTTTTTGCATCCGAAAAGCACAATGAGTCTCGCCTGCCTGGATAGCTGTGTCGATCCGGGTCATCCCAAGGCTTATCCCGATACAACGGCCGGCGAATATCTGGACGAACGTCTGCGTGAAATAGGTCTGAAAAAATAGAAAGTTAAATCCCCAGCAAACTATATAACAGCAATGCCGACAATGCTCCTGCTACAAAGCAGACAACCAGTTTAACAATGACGGTGGTGGATACACCGCGGGCGGGGTTTTTGAAGAAAAGCATATGTTTTAAGAGTCAATTCAATTTCTCGACAAGGATTTACGAAACTAAGTGTTTTTATCTATTTAAGATAGCCGAATTTTAATGTCTTTTTAACTTTCTTTCGCAACTAGGGGTTTTTTAGTACGTTCCCCCTCACCATTCAGCTAGGGGTTTTTACCAGCCATCCCAAGGTTTAAATTTCATTTTGTGGTTCCGGATCGCCAAAAGGCCCGTCCTTACTAGCTTTCATTCTTACTACATTAGTGGCCTATAAAAAATACCTCCCTTTGAACAGTACTTTGTGTTGCATAGTACTAGAAAAGTACTTATCTTTGTTTTGTCAAGCTGAATCAATCACCGCAAGCCCAGCATTCCTCCCCCTGACCTGAGCAATTCCCAGGCCACCACAGGAGGGACGATAGGTAAAGCTAAAAAACGCAAGCGTATGAATATCGAGAACACCCAGAGCCAAATGCGAAAAGGCATCCTGGAGTTTTGTATTCTCTCCGTCATCAGGCGCGGCGAAGCCTACCCTTCCGATATCGTGGAAGAAATGAAGGCCGCCAACCTAAATATCCTGGAGGGAACCCTCTACCCGCTGCTCACCCGGCTAAAGAATTCCGAAATGCTCACCTACCGGTGGGTAGAGAGCAACTCGGGGCCGCCCCGCAAATATTTCTCCCTGACACCGAAAGGCGAGGCTTTTTATGGTGAGCTGGAGGCGACCTGGAACGAGCTCGCCAACGCCGTCCACGCACTCACCAACAAGACAGTCTAATAAAACCACTCAACCTTCAAATACAACTCAAATGAAAAAGATCATCAACATTAACTTCCATAGCAGGGTGGTACCCATCGAGGAGACCGCCTATGAGATACTGCAGCAGTATGTTGAAAGCCTGCGCAGGTATTTCGCCAATGAAGAAGGTCGTGATGAGATCATCAGCGATATAGAGAACCGCTTTGCCGAACTGTTCTCGGAAAGCCTCAAAAAAGGAGCTACCTGTATCACAGACGCGGATGTCAATACAATTATCTCCAGCATGGGTCGCCCCGAAGACTTTGAGGACGCCGAACTCAGTGGCACTTCCAACACCGGCGCAGGCGCCGGCACAAATACAAGTGCAGGCTACACAGGCGCCAGTGGCAGTCAGACCGGCTCCTCACAACAGGGCGGCTCCTACCAGGAGGCCGCGCAGGAACCACGCCGCCTTTACCGCGCGGAAAATGACAAGATCCTGGGCGGCGTATGTGCCGGCCTGGCCAATTACCTCAAGGTCGATCCTGCCATCATGCGGATCATCTTCGTCCTGATGTTCTTTGGCGGCGGAGCCGGCTTCCTGCTCTATATCATTCTCTGGATGGTCCTACCCACCAGATCCCTGCCGGCCAATGCCCGCAAACGCCTCTACCGCAATTCCGACGACCGGATCATTGCCGGTGTATCCAGCGGCCTGGCCGCCTATTTTCACATAGATGTCTGGATCCCCCGCCTCATTTTTTCGGCGCCCCTGATCCTGGGTATCCTCACCTCTATCCTGCACAGCGCCTGGTTCGACTTCGACGGCCCCGTCTTCTTCACCGGCGGCTTTGGCGGCACCCTTTTCATCACCTATATCGTTCTGTGGATAGTCCTGCCTGAGGCAGTGACCGCCTCAGAAAAGCTGGAGATGAGAGGAGAAAAAGTGGACCTGGAGTCTATTAAAAATACGATCAAGAGCGACATGGAAAGTTTTAATAAAAAAGCCAGGGACATGGGCGCCGAAATGAAAGACAGCTTTCGCAAGGCAGGCGACCAGGTCCGGCAGGGCACCCAGAACTTCGCCGCCGAAGCCGCCCCCCTTGCCCGCAAAACCGGCACCGGGATCGGCCATGCCATCGGTGTCTTGTTCAAGGCATTCTTTCTCTTCATCGCCGGAACCATCGCCTTCGCCCTCATTATGGTGCTCATCGGCCTCGCCTTCCGCGGCGACGGCATCCTCACCATGAAAAATTATATCCTCGAAGGATTCGGACAGAACCTCCTCGCCTGGACCGCATTCTCCCTGTTCCTGGTGATCCCCGTGATAGCACTGCTGACCTGGCTGATCCGCCGCATTACAGGTGTACGTTCCCGGAACCATTACCTGGGCTATACCTTCGGCACCCTTTGGGTCATCGGACTCATTTGTTTCATCTGCCTTGTCGGTACAGTCATGACTAATTTCCGATCCCGCCAGCATGTGGAAGAGAACATCGATCTCGCCCAGCCTAGCCATGGCAGACTCCTGATCAAGGCCACTGAAGGAAAGTCCAGCTTCTACGACGGCGACTGGTTTTTCGATATCAACTGGGGTAAGCATGCACCATTCTATATGCTGAACGACGACAGCTTTATGCTCAATACCGTCCGGGTCAACCTGGAAAAAAGCACCGACGCCGAATTCCATGTAAAAGTGATTAAGTTCAGCCACGGCAAGAACTCCAATACAGCCCGCAGCCTGTCCGAACAGATCCAGTTCCCTGTCCGCCAGACCGACAGCCTCCTTTCCCTGCCCTATGGTTTCCCCATCTCGCAGAACCAGAAATTCCGCAACCAGCAGGTGGTAGTGGTCGTATTCATTCCGGTCGGCAAAAAGGTCCTGATCAATGGGAATATCGACGACTACTCCTGGTTCACCATCACCGCCAATAACCGCCATATCAGGTGGAACCGCCGCAACGACGACCTGGGCAGCGATTGGGACAGCGACAACGACTGGGAAATGGCCGGCAGACATTGGGCCAGCAACGTAGAATATATTATGACCAATGACGGACTCGTCCGGACCGCAGATCAGAACAAACAGGATCGGGATGAAGAAAAGAAAGACAAGAAGTCGGATGACAGGCCCGCCACTGACGAAGATCCCGGCTATCGCTACAAGAGCCCTTCGACACCCCCCAAACCCAAAACAACGGAGGATTCTACCGGGAAAATAAAGGCCACGGCCGACCTTAGGCCAACCCATTCGGATTCGCACCTCTATTTTTTGTCCGCACTTTTTCAATAAGAAAGTAAGTAGGTTGAAGTTGGAACATGGGCCACCCGTCTTTTGCCGGGGGCCCTTTTTTTGTACCCCGTTTTCCCCAAAAAATAACGGGGTACAAAAAAAGTCTAATGATGGGCCTTCGGCCGGCTGACCCGTGGTCAGCCCTGTTTATGCTGGGGTTTTTGTAAAAAATAACCCCGCATAA
>Ga0247778_1000834_pt1 | contig 22737 bp, 24 predicted proteins | sample UWRJL049202B5_FD_179939 | JGI IMG/M metagenome (GOLD analysis project Ga0247778, IMG submission 179939) | Plant litter microbial communities from Arlington Agricultural Research Station in Wisconsin, United States - UWRJ-L049-202B-5 | ecosystem: Environmental > Terrestrial > Plant litter >... | reverse complement strand
CCCCCCCCCCTTTGCCCGTCAAGCATCCTCTTCACATCCCACACATGAAACGCCCAATACGAAGCCCTGCCCGCTTTCGGCAGTCCTGGTAATTCTGAGGGGGAAAGATGGAAATACTTTTTCGTGTCGCTGATGCTTATCCAGAGGTTTTCTTTCGTGAACCAGTCTCTGAATTTTGGGGGGGGGTTGGTGGAGGGAGGGCGGCGTGTAGGTCGGTGGGATGCGGGATTGGGGCTTTGCTGGCTCGAGGAGTGCCTTTTCACGCGCTTGAGCAGCTGAGATAGATGTCTTGTAAGAGGCTGGAGTGGGGAACTCGGCGGGGGTGTCGTCGTCGTAGTTATCTCCTCCTGGGAACATGGATTCCTCGATCACGCTTTTTGTTCGGCGTTTCAGGAATTGGGATACTTTGGCATCGGCATCGGATTTTGAGGTTAGGGCTGAGAGGAGAGAGTGGATGTGGTAGAGCCAGTATTGGGCTTTTGTGGGCTTGGTCTCCGAGATGGGCTTTATGGTGAAGAGGCGTAGGGCTGAGAGTGAAATAATAGGTGGCGTCGGAACCCGTGGTTTTCAGGGGAAATTTGGTGCGCTTGGGCTAGGTCTGGAGGGACGTAGGTTGGACTTGGGGTACCTGGGACCGTCTTGGTGGGGTGGATGTCGTTGCGAAGTTCGTAGTACAATGAACCGCTGCAGCGGCGAGTGTCAAGGAGCCATTGAATGTATGAGAAAGGGATGTCTTTTAGCCATTTATCTTTGTACTTTCCATATTCCATCGAGACGACGCCAAATGGTTCAGGGTCGCCGGAGTCGCATGATTGGTATCCGTCGTCTTCAGTCATCTTCTTCGCAGTCACCATCTTCGTAGTCACCGAGCTCATAATGACAGTCTTGCAGAGCTGACTGTGAAAGGGCTCCTGGAGAAAAAGGTGGAGAGGAAAAGGTGAGGGCCTGCGCAGGGCCCAGCGAGCCCGAAAACGCCTTTGTAGCGGGTGATTTGGCGGGAATTGAGGGGCTGTTACCGTCTACGCGAACAGATTGCGTATTTGCTTTGGAAGGAGTCGTGATATGCCTTGAATTGCCTGTGTGGATAAGTACTGTTGGTACTTGTGGGGTAGCTTCGTTCGGGGTTATAGGACGTTGTGTAGCGGAATTTTGACAAGTTTCGATTGAGGAAATCGCATTTTGTACAACCGAAAGGGGCTGACGTGGAGCTCTATTTCTTTCCCATTTCTCTAGAGCCTCTTTCAGATCCGGATATTTAGCTCCCAGGTTCTTTTTCCTTGATCCAATCGATGACGTTGCCATTGCTTTCTTGTTCTAATTGTTCAAGAGTCTTGCCCTTATGTGGCGGAAAGAACGTAAGTCGGTATGGTTCGTTCTGTTGGATCTCGTCATCTCGGGGGACTTCAAGCTCTGGGGCAGGCTTCGTAAGCGTTCGTTTATATGGAGATGCGCGAACCTCTTCGTTGGGTGTCTTGTCGGTCTTCATGGTTCTTGATTCATGGAGTTTTCAGCTCTGCAGGTGTTGCATTAATGTCAAGAAAGGAGGGTTTGTTGATGACACGAAAGGTTCGCATGATTACGGGTGAGTTGTAATCTGCGAGTAAATACCAGAAATTGTTGAACGATGTCGTTCGACGCGCAGTCGGGAGACGCGATTGAGAGGATCCACTTTTATCGGCTCCCCTGAATCTAACCGATTTCGGATGAGAGAGGAGGTACATCAGGTACAAGTCAAAAAACTTTCCACATCACTCATACCTCTACTCGGAGGACTTGAGATGCCTTTTCCTGGGGGCCTATTTCTTTGTCGCATGCGACTGATCGCCCGAGGAAAAGTATCCGCTCAAAGCAGAGAAAGGAGGAGACTGGCTATCATTTGTCAAGTAAGGCTGCATGTCCGGTCTTACAGAAGGTATGTAGGAGGCTCCCTAAAAATAAAAATTTGCATTGCGTAAGCCTCAAAAAATTTGAAAAAGAATGGGCCCTGAGACTTTGTAAGCTCTAATCTTCCGTACTTCAAGATACAAGGAATGAGGGGTAGGGTAACCACGAAACGGGTGAGGTATTGGCTGGCAAGTTAGGCCTCCTTTCGAAATAAGCTGTGCGCCGCGAGCCTCGTCTTGATAATTGCAAATTGCAACTTGCAAATTGCAAATTGCAAAATTGTGTAAGAATTCTGTCAAATGCGTGATGCTCTAAGAAATCTGAAACGTCGCCCTGGATCACCTTCTTAGTCCACCCTCCGTATGACGGTAGTCCACGTCGCGATTTGCCTCTTGTCGTAATCTTGGGTAGGGAAGTTGTAAGCTAAGTTCTCATCAGGGGTTATCTTGAAACAAGAAACAGTAAGCTCATGCCGGAAGAAGAGATTCACATGTGGTTGAGGCTGATTACGGTGGCAAAAGACAAGGCTGACGAACTGGAGCCCTCCGCTAACTTTCTCAGGAAAAAGTTGAGGGGTTTGAACACGAGAAAAAATGACACGAGAAAACGCCATTCGATGTTTTGGTCACTCTGAAACGGATGCCCTCCGTTACTTCGTGCGATGCTTCGCCACCGATAATGGTGTCGCCTCTCTCTTTCGCCTCCCAGGTCGTCGATGACTCGGATTTGGCTTGAAGATGTTGCTAACGATAATTCGAGGGCGGCCATTTGACTGGTTGACCAGAGCCGCTTGTGGTTCAGCGCTCATCTCCGATCGCTGGCTATGCTCCCGTCTGACATCGCCTCAGCCACACGCTGGGCAAGTCCCTCCTCGCTTCACCAGCAAATTTCCTCGTTTTCAACTCAGCGCCTCAAAAATGTCATCACCAAAAGATCCTTCACAATCAAAAGTTTCAATTGTGCAAGATTGCAACTCGGTGTGAAACGGAGTGATTTGAATGCGACTTCATAGATGCAATTGCAACCCAAACAGCGATGCCAGTTGTTCCACTTTCTCACCGACAGCCTGCCTTCAGGTTGGTTCGGCTGAGGGGCGTCGCGCGCCCTCCACCACCAGCAGACTGCCTCAACAGAGAGCCTTACCCCCATCATATATCAAGGCTACGACCGCCCCTCGCCCAGAGCTAAGTGCACTTTCGTCTTATCCGTCTTATCCATCGTATTTGGTCCGGAGACAATTTTCTTCCCTATATAAGTCTGAGCAGCCGCTTTGTGGTCAACACATCGTCGTGTTGATTCGCACTTGATCACAAAGCCGCAGCCTCGACCTCTTTTTAGCCATCATCCCTTCCTTCCTCCACCGCGGCTTCAAGATGTACAGACCACCCATAGGAAACATGCAGCGGGCTCCGCCAATAACTCCCCCAAGGCCTGCTCACCAGAATCTAACCATCAGGACATCATCACTTCAGCCGACGCAATCATCACCGGCTCCGCAAAGCTCCGTCTCTGCCCCACCAGAACAGCCTTATCCTGTCTATCCTATCCCAATACCGGCCGATAAGTTGGAGAAAGCATTGCGGCTCTACAAGATATACAAGACTGCTAGATACCAAGAAGGACTGGCGAGCCGACAACTTGATCCTCAATCTGCCACGAGCAACCATCACGGCTACTACCTCAGTGTGCCAGGTACACCGGCGCCTCGCTCTACCACCTCTCGTACATCTTCACAGCGTCGAAGGGCCGAATCAGTTTCTACTTCTAATTATGGTGCGGTCACTGACATCTCGTCGGTCATGTCATTTGACGGAAATGAAAGCCCGTCTAAGTCGAAGACCGAACTGAGCACTTGGGATGGAAAGAAAGTCAAACAACGAAGGAGAAGAAAGTTCCCCGAAGCAGCCAAAGCCAAGACTGCACTGGTGCGCCATCTGGGATCATGCTGGGTCTGCCATAAAAGAAGAGTGCCCGTAAGTCAATAGCCCACCCACTCTAAAGTAATCTGACGTTGTTCTGACTGCGAAGCAAGTGTGATCTAGAACAACATCACGATGTCAAAACCCTCGAAAGTCTTCTCAAATCGAAATCAAACGCAAAGCGATCTGTCTCGGCGCCACAAGCTCCAACAATCTCTTCGATCTCGGGTGTTTCGCAACAAAATGCAGGGTTGGTATCGACAGAACAGGGCTCTTCAGGAAATATACAGACAAATGCATTGCTTGGTATGGGCCAGAACGAACATTTGCAGAGTTTGACACCCTTCGACTCGACAGACCCTTCCACCTTCGACGATCCAATCGCAGATATTGATATTTCAGCTCCAGCAACGCAGTACTACCCTCAGCTCGATCTTTCATCACTCGCTTCAAGCTCCAACCCATCTTATCAAAATGGCGGTATGTTGCCAATTGGTATCCGGCGCGGGGGGTACTTCCACTGCGAGCATTACCTGTGCAGCGATTTCTTCAACAATGCTGAGGAGGTGCAACTACACTTCGAAATATCACATTTCCCTTTCACTCGCATTAACCCTGCCCACCGGTATGTCTGCGTCTCTTGTGAGCACATGAATGATGTGCCTACTGGGCCTTGCTACAATTGCGGAAGTCTGGGGCAGATTGAAATACGGATATACGGGAACTATATTGAACCTCGAACATACCAACGTTACTCCACCGACGGCCACGATCTGCAAAACAATTCCTCCTCCACGCCATACTACCCGTCAGCATACGACGTGCCTAACTCGGGCGTGCAAGGAGGTCCAGACATGAACGGCGGGGACTTCAACGGCGGAGGCTTCAACGGTGGAACCAATCCTGGGAATTATTACTACCAACCCAATGGCTCCTTTGGGAATGGACCGGGTTCAAGCAACCAAAGCTATGGCTACAACCAGTACGACAACATGGGAGCAAATGGAAATCAATATGGCCAAGGATTTCGACAAGCAAAGCATGACTTTGAGGAAAAGACTCACTCGGGTCATGTAACCCAAGGTTTCCGCTGGCAGCGGCTTCTCTTCGCGCTGGCGACCCTCTCTTTGGCAAGCATACTCTGCTTCTCCTACACCGGGCTCTTCACCAAACTCCGTTCATTTCTCGTTCGCTCCATTGCTACCCACATGCCAGTACTAGGGTTCTTCGGAATCGTCACCCCGCTTGCGATGTGCTCGATCGTCAAGCACTTCACTGTTCAGAGGGTGCGGAGCGCTCAATGTGTAAGTTCATCCTTCGAGGAGAACGAGGAAGTGTACTAACGTGAATTGTAGCGTCCGCAGAAATGTCCGCTTCATACGCTGAGAAGTCGACCGATGAGGTGGATGGGATGTAGGCAGACCGCGCCGGATACTTATATCAGGGGTGGGATTCACTCGTGACTCATCCCGCTTCCTACGACTATTTCATGACATATACGGCATCACGACTGCGAGTTACGGCTGCTATTCCCATTTAGGACCAACGATTTATGTGCAGTGAAAGCTACTGGGTTCTGTACACGACACTTCATTTCTTTGTATCTAGTCATGGTTACTATCCTTCTTTTGTATATATTTTTGCTGCATGCATTGCAGGGTGTTTTGGCTTGGGGTTCGCTAAGTGTATCATTACCAGCACTTCCTTTTATTAAAGGTGGGGAAGGACGTTGTGTTAGGGCACTGGCGTATGAATGCATATTTTCAACTCTTGATATGATGCAGACTTCTGTGCCATAGAACAGTCTCTTTGAATCTTGATGATGGTCAACAACGAAGAAGAGTATCAGAGGCCTCTATTAAAAGCCGTAACAACCGCGCAAATTAAGTATAAAAAACGAATGGCTAAAAATTCTACTCATGGCGGAATTTGGCCGGGCTGAAATACCGCACACAACAGGATGTTGTCTGCAAATTACTACAAATAGTATGTGCATGTAAAAATTACACAGAAATCTCTGAATACGAGAACTATTTCACACCAAATGAGAAGGAGCCCTTGATGTTGTACAGAAATTGTGCCAGATGACTTCACGTACTGCAGCAACCAAATACAGCCACAATGAGGCTATGAGTCAGACCACTAGCGTCCATCACCCACTCCAACTATTTCCTCCCTCGAGGCCTCCGAATAACGGGTGGAGAAAATGTATATAACTCCTCTTGGAGGCCTCCTATGCTTCTCGGGTAGAAAGTTGGCATTGAGCAATCATAATTGCCAATTGGAGGCCTCATAGTCAAGAATATGGGGCATTAGTTGCGTTCCCCACGATGCAGTAGTTCGAGAAGGAGTCATCCTGGATATGAGACGCTAGACTGTAAAGATCTCGCCGCTGTGCATGCGTAGTCTAACCAATGATATACCTTGATACGGATGCACGAAAGATGGGGCCCAGGATTTTGATTCGTGAATTTGGCCGGCGAGATCAAAAGGGAATCGGCGACGGCTGCGCGAAAAAAGCCTGGGGCTTGCACGAATGCGCAGCGAACCTCATATCAGAAAGGCATTTCCACCAGGCATCGACTGCTCTTGATCACTCCGTAAGAATCATTCATTTATTCTCCCACAGTTTGCCAGACATTCTTCGTCGGCCAGTTTTCGACGACGAACAAGTCATCCGGACTGTACCCCATCACCACAGTTCCATACAACCCCTCCAACCCTAACCAAAACCACTAATCGATAAGGCTACTGTACTGTACTCATCCCCGCGCACATCAATCGCAATGGCCTCCAACAATTCCTTCACCATCACCCAGCCCTTCTTGGGCGCTCCTCTTCAATTCATCCCCGCGCTTGGTTCGCAGGAGCTCGATCAATTGATCGATGCTTATGTTCCTGGTACTGCGTCCAAGTCCGAGTAAGCTATTCCCTCCCTCGCACAATTTCTTGTAGCTTTCCACGATCTCCCACAATCTCCCACAATCTCCCACACCTTCTGGCACATTTAAAACCACGGGAAACATGGCTAATACTCGCACAGCAAACTCTCTAACATCACCATCGACTTCTACAACCATGCCACCGTCGACCTCAATACCGGCGCCTTGGTGCGCAGGTACGACGTCCTCACGCAGAGCCCAACCCAGTCGCAGTCGTCTGGGTTCAGCCCTCCTATGTATACTCCTAGCCCGGCCTCCTCTGGTTATGGGTCTGTTAGTATGACTCCTCCTGCATCGAGAAATCGCGCGGGAAGGGTTAGCAAGACTGCGGCGAAGAAGGATACTAAGAAGGTCGCTGAGGTACGCAAATACACCCCTCCTATCTTTGCCCCGGTCAATTTACGAGGTTCAACCTGTGTTCTAATGTCCCACACATACTGGGAGATTCAAAATACGGATTGAGCCTCGCAGATTTGCTTCGGAACCTCTCCGTTTCCCAAGGTACAGTCAGTACTGACTCGAATTATAGGCGCGCCTTCCTGGTTTCTCCATCATGACCAAGGATGGTATCGATGTCACCTCCTCTGCTGGTCGTGGCACGAAGACTAAGGAGCAGAGGGAACATGCCCATTTGATGCGGATCATGAAGGCATGCGAAGACTGCAAGCGCAAGAAGATTAGATGCGACCCCTCCCACCGACGTCAAAGCAACCAGATGTCGCGATCCTCTACTGCAAAGACCTCGAGTAGTAGTAGCAGCCGGGTGAATCCTAGTCCCCCGGCTGCACCTTCATTACCACAAACCCCATTTGCTTCTCAAAGCACCATTTCGAGTGGATCATTCTCCTCAATGGACGACTTCGTCCTCTTTCCAGAAGACGCCTCTGCATCAGCATCCTGGGACCCAGCAAACCTGGACGCAGATCTGAGCAATTTCAACTTCGATATCAACGATGCTAGTCTCGATCTCCCAATGAACAACGCCGATTTCGATTTCTCTGCGTTCGATAACATGCCTCCAATGGACCTCAACCAATTCTATGAGCCTTCTATGCCACAATATAGCATGGATCAATGGGTAAACTTCCCAGTTTCACACTCGAGGCCACACCCATCGGCCTCTTCACAGGATTCACCACAGCTCGATATAAACTCACAAGACAGCTGGATTCATGCGCCATCAGATTCGGAACCGTACAGCAGACCTCAGCAAGCCACCTCCTCGCAAGAATTGGGACAGAGCTCATTCTTCTCTACGGCCAATGCTTCACCACAATCCATTGGCTCGCTCGCAGATGAAATTTGGCCTGATCTCAACAGTCGCGAAGGCCAATCTCAGTTCAATGGCCGTATGCAACAGCCATTGTCTGAGCGTTCTGTACTAGAAAGAACGCCGTACTCCGATCAGCAACAATCACTGCTCTCTCCATCTGACGGAAGTGCATCCTCGCCATTCTTTAATTCTCAGCAGCTACAAATGGAGAGCTCGCCTACCGACACGAGCCAATACTCACCAGCTGAATTCAGTCGCTTCGGATCAAATGCAAGCTCCAGAACTTCGCTACAAACTGACGATCTACAATACTGGACTGAATCCACTGACAAGACAAAGCGTGGCCGAGAAAGCCCCGCTGCTGCGCTCGCCAGACGACAGCTAAGTAGTAGCAACAGTAGTACCAATAGTAGTGGTGGACAAGAAAGCTCGATTGATGCTCCCGCTGGACCAGCAGATGGTCAAGCCGGACGTGTTAGAGAGCTGCAACGCCGCGAGGCCGTTGCCAATCTACCGTCACCGGAAGATCCGAGTGACCACAGTCGACCTAGACCGTCACGAAGCTCACTAGGCGTCTCCAATGATGTCTTTGGCCTTGCTAATACTTGTACGCTGGTATCAGAATCGCTTCGAGCCGTCAAACAGGGACCAGCAGAATGCCTATCCCTCGCTGGCGATCTTCAACGACTTCGCACTGCGTTGGTGCAATATCACTCGGAGACCAGAAGCGCTGTAACCAGTGACTCCGTAGCTACTGACGTTGCTGGAGATACGGCCAGCCAAATGCATGCCTTCGGCCGCCAACTCCAAGGTCTATCAGCAAGAATTCGCCAAAGCCAAGTTCAAAGCTTGCCAGTACCGCAAGGAGTCCTTCGCCAGACTCAAGTCCAGGCACAACTATTGCTCCGCTCGCTATGCGCAACGATCAATAGTCTGCACACTTCGCGCGCTGACGATGCTAATCCTCGGCCCAGCAGCTACCAACCGCTCACTTCTGGTCGCAACCTTCAACTGTTTGTTCCTGATTCTGAAGGCCATGATCGTGACCGCCACACTCAGTTAGCACCTGGTACCGGCGTTGGGGGTACATATGACGGACACTTAATTGCACAGGATAGCCGCAGCACGCCACCAAGACCTGACTACTTCGCTACCCGTCTTCAAGAGGATGAGGGTAGATACAATCTGGCATTCCACAAAGATGCTTACGAAGGTGCATTTGCTCCTGGTGTTGGTACTGTTGTTCCTGCCTGGGAGGTTCACGACTCCCCTTGGAACCCAGTTCTGGCCAAGCACGTTCTGTCCAGCCTTGAACGACCTGTCATTCAGACAGAATATTCTCAATTGGCTAGACAAGTTGCTACATCTGGTGTTAGGCTTGATACCAATAGTCTCGGCGACCAAATGGAGAGCTCGAGTTATGATGCAATGGCTCGAACGAGCCTTGATCTGGGCTCACCAGCTATTCTACCGGCCGTTATTCTAGCATCACTCGCATCGGCTGTTATTGCTACTGTATGCCTACCCCTTTTGAATTCCCTCTTCTAAAGTAAGACAATACTGACACGAACTAGATTACCAGGACCGCATCCATGCTCGCCCTCTTCATCCCCCTTTCCTCCCTCCTCCTGTCCACGTCCCGACCACACCAAGTCGCAGCCTCAAGCTGTCTCGTCATCGGCGCCCTTCTGGGCACTGACCTCTTGAAGACAATTCACGATAGCTGCCAAGTCTGGACAAGCACGAACCCACTGGTCTCGATTGCGAGATTCGCCCTTTGTGCTGCGATTGTAGCACAACCTCCTTCCTTCTTAGCTTTTGCTAAGGCGGCGGCGACTCTCTTCTCGTTACTTGGTTCCAACAGTGATTGTTGTGGTGCTGGCATGGAAGCTGACTCTCTCAACGTAAGCTTCTACCGTCCTTCGCTATACTTGAGGTAGCCAACTAACAGACTTCTAGTCTCGACAAAATCGTCAGGAAACTCGGCCGGCGATCTTAGAGGAGAGCCGTAGACCGCAGTGGCTTGGGATGATGGATCGTCTCACTGCTGTTGCTACATGAGCATGACAGTAACTTTTTGATGTGACAAATTAAGGAAATGGATGACCAGTGACGAGAAAGCGTGGATGATGCCGTTGACACTCATGGATATGATACCCCCTACCATAGCATAGGATTTCAAATTCAACGGCTCTTAAAAATTATATGTCTTCCTGATAATACTGTGCATATGAATTCTCATTCGCTGTAAATCTCATTGTCGCCTATCAACACCTATAGGTCCCCCCCCTAAATTGTCCTCTCACCGTGCCCAATACCCCACAAAATTACTCCACATTCACATTCACTCGCTAAACCCCTCCACCTCGCGTCGCTCTCACACCCAAAAAATTACCCCCAAAAAAAATCACCCATCTTCAACCCACATCCCCCCAAAAAGAAAATAGAGTAAAAAGAAAACGACACCTGTGTGATTCGAACACACGCTCCCGAAGGAAATGCCTTACTTTAGCTACGGGGAGCATATAGCAGGGCATCGCGTTAACCACTCCGCCAAAGTGCCTTTTTTCGTTGGTTGGTTGAGGGGGAATTTGTTTATTTGGGGATATGAGGGAGAGTGTTTTGAAAGAGGGGTGGGTGTGGGTCTTGATGTGGGGATTTTGGGTTTTTTGGCGGAAGGGGGTTTGGAGGGGAGGTGGTACGGGATTTTTGGTTTGGAGGCTGAGTATATGGTACGTTGTTAATGGCACCTGGAAACAGGTTCGGCAGGCAATTACTGTAATGAATGAAGAATGTTTCTTATTTCAGGGTTGTTTTCATGTCAGCGTCTTTTGATTTATGCTGCTTTTTATCATATTTTTTCCGATTGGCGAGGCTCCCATGTCTGCATGAATCTCAGCCGCAGGAGGATGACAACGCTCATCATCTTCAAGGCTACCTCCCCTTACAGTACAGTATCATCTCGACTCTCATCCCCTGCTACATCATATCAACACGTACGCCTTTGATCCAGCGCGCTAACATTATGAGACATCTCAAGCTACCCAAATCACCCTGAAAATTTACCAAACACTGTTGGACGAGGCTATCCCCGCCTCGTTCTTGGCCATTTCTCAATAGACTGAATATGTCTGGAGGTGTGAGTGCGACTGACAATAACATCTGGGCAATTGCAATCCAGGCCCTGCCCAAAGCGGACCGGAAGAACTTCAATTTTAGCTGTGACAAACTCACCGTGCTCCAAGATCTCAAAGTCGAGTCTGAAGAAGCGAAGGAGAAATGCGTGAAGAAGCGGTGGGGGTATAAACGCTCGAATGGCGAGAAGGTTATTTTTCGGGATGTGTTTGGGAATATTGTGAAGTGGATTAATCTTTTTAAGGAGGCGGGCGATCAGGCGGTTTCGTATGATCCGGGTCATGCTGCTCTGCCTTGGGCGGCGGTTCGCGTTTTGCTGCAGGTTCGTCTGGTTTCTTGCATCTGCCCCTGAGTAGACCCGTTCATGGTAGAGAATGGCTAATCTTTGTTTTCGGGTTGTAGGTAGCGGTCAACGACATAAACAAATATGATTTTGTCGTGGATCATCTCGAGGGAGTGTCCAGATACATCTGTCGCTGCAAAATCCTTGAGCGGCTGTATCTCGAGGGGAGTGCTTCCTCGATTCCGGATTTCAGGTCAAATCTTGTTCGCTTGTACGGCTTGCTACTTCGATATTTGTCGAAGGCTAAGGAGTACTTCGACCAAAATACAGCTGGTCAGTGTGCAACATATCCCATGTTTGCTCTGTAGGTTTTAACAACTCATAGTACGGATGCTAGAAGCCGCAATCTTTGACAAGAGTGACTTTGAGAGCTTAATGGAAAACATTCGGATAGCTCAAGACGATGTCAACCAAAGCGCTGTTCTGATCTGTAGGGAAGGTAAGTGCTCTCTGTTTGCTCGTAAAGCCCATTACGAGCCACCTGTATATCTGACTTTTGGCGATTTCAGAGTCATGCTCCCGGTATACAGAGCTAAGGGGTGTGCTCGAGAGGTTCGACACACCGATAAGGCGAATGGCAGACCAATTGATGCAAGTTCAGGACCATCTCGAAGGTAATTTAAGTCCAGTGATCACTATTGCGAGAAGCTAACGTAGACAGCCTCGAAGAGGAAGGAGATCTTGAAATGGATATCCGATACAGGCAAGGTCCCCTATGCAAGTCACCATAAGACGGCCAAGGGGAAATCACTGAAAGGCACTGGTCGCTGGCTTCTCAACGATGAGGTCTTTAAGAGATGGAAAAGTGACAGCTGCTCCTCCTTATTATGGCTCAATGGTATTCCCGGATCGGGAAAGAGCACACTGACGTGAGTACCTGGCTTCAATATTGGTCTGTGCGGGCATCGAGCTTCATCGGCTTGAGCCCAGTGTATCACCAAGGATCGCTTTCACTGACGGTACGATGGCAGGTCACTTGTTGTAGAGGATGCGTTAGAATCCTTCAAGAAGGACCTCTGTCCACGTCCCGCTTACTTTTACTGCCTCAAGGACGACAGAGAGGCCCTTCGGTCTGATTCTAGTGCAATAATTGCTTGCATCGTTCGGCAGCTAGCTAATCTGAAGCCTACATCCCCACTTCTCCCACCTGTAGTAGACGCTTATGAAGAGGAGGAGGCTATGGACAACACATCGGCGCCACTTGACCTTGACGGCAGCCGCGATCTGGCCTTAAAACTAGTCGATCAATATCCGGTAACTACGATCATCATCGACGCCCTTGACGAGTGCGACTTGCAGGCGCGAGGTATCCTTCTTGACTTCATCAAAAACACCCTCAAAAATTCCTCGAGCTTGGTCAAGTTCTTTGTATCCAGTCGGAGAGAGAATGATATCGTCATGCAGCTGAAATACTTTCCGAAAATCGATATCTCCTCCACGAAGAACCAAGATGACATCGAAACCTTCGTGGAATTCGAAACCAAGAAACTGGTCAGTAGTGGTGCGTTACTAGGAACCAGCCAAAGCAGACAAGAGCTTCAAAATAAGATAATTGAAAAGGTTTCACAGGATGCAGCTGGAATGTGTGTGGCTCGATCCCCACGTCTCAGTCACAAGTTGCTAATTCGTGTGTACCTAGGTTTCGTTGGGCAGACTTACAACTGCAGAACTTGACCACGTTCAAGACCGATGAAGATATCATCGAAAACTTGGGAAAGCTCCCCCCAACTCTCGAACAGCTATACTCAACCATATATAATCGTATCACGATCAACCAAGGACAAGTTTCGCAGGTGATCGCTAGGAATGCGCTCTGTTTCCTCTTGCGGGGTAAAGAAAACCTGGAGGTTGATGACTTCCTTCTTCTAGTCGCTCCGAAATCCCATCAAGGCTCTATCGAAGAAACTCTGGCCATATGCTGCAATCTTGTGGTATTCGACGAGTCGATCAATGTCTTCCGTTTTGCGCATCTCTCCGTGAGAGAGTTCCTTGAAACGTTGCCCGAGTTCGCCGCCCAGAAGCCGCATTCTAATATTGTAAAGTGTTGCATGGGACAGCTGGATGGCAATATTCTCTTCGATAAGTCTAAGGATGTTTCCGATTTGGATCTTTATATGGGTAATTGGTTGGTATACCATTGCCAGATTGCCGGGCCTGAGGAGAGACAGCACAGCCTTGAGGGTGAAATAATCTCATTTCTTCAAAGGAAAGACCTCAGCAGCTTGCAAGCTGGAGCGTATTTGAACTATAAGGATCAGTGTATCCTACCTCCTCCACAGGATTTTGGTCCGATGGCGAGCATTTTGTTCGCGGCTTGTGGCGTAGGATTTTCCGAAGTGGTCCTATTTGCAATTGATAAACTACCTAGCTCTGGCGACAAGGAAAAGCCCCTTCCGCAAGCACGCCCCTCTTCACGGTCATTGACGATCTTCTCATATTCCGAGTTGCAGGCTGCGTGCTTGTACGAGTTTCAGCATGCCCAGAACATCTCCAGCCGCCAAATGTTCTCGAATTTGGCATCATATGCCACAAGGCATTGCAATTACCATGTTTTGGAACTTTGTCTTCGAAGGAACTTGGTGGATATTCCCGGGGACCTCTTTTTACCCGTCTTGGAAAGACCAAGATGTACATCCGGGGCAAGCTACAAACGAGATCAGGAAATACTGGCCCTTCTGCTTGACTTCTGCGGAACTAACTGGGTGACACCCGAGGCTATGAGGAAAATCGTGGAATATCGTCATAGCTGGAGAGCCCCTGAGACCTCACTGACACTACTCGAAATGATGCTGTCTCGGGGACTCAAGTTTGCTATCACGGACGACTTTGTGAACTCAATTGACTTGGGAGAGCAAAAGTCTACCGACGCCCTATTCATCCTGATTGATGCGAATTCAGACTGGAAAATTCAGTCCAGCTTCTTAGAGACCGTGATAAGGTCTGGAGGTGCCTCGAGATGGCAAAGGAATCCTCAATCGTATGAGTTGCTGTTCAGACTTCTTCGCCGATGTGATTCCGCTGCTGCTACGCAAGCATTACTTCAGGCTGCAGCAGGAGAACACACCGTTCGCGCGGTTCAATCAATATTGAACAAGAACCCAAATCTTGTTATAACGGAAGAGATTCTAGTCAGTGCGGCTGGAAATGATTACTATGCCAGCTCATACGACCCTCGTGTTCTTGAATATTTGCTTAGCCAAAGCGAGTACCCCGTCTCAAAGCAAAACATCACGCAGAAGGTATTAGAAGCAGCTGCAAAATCCTCCACAAGACACAGCACATTCAGCGAAGTTTTAGACAGCAATTCTTCGCTGTCGATCACTGAAGATGTCCTAGTAAGTGCCGTCAGCAACCGGCATAGCAATCTTCTCGAGTACATGCTCAAGGAAGTCGACCCACCGCTTATACAGCCGCACCAGCTCACACAGCGGGTCCTCAATGCCGCAACGGAAAGAATTTCTTCAGATTATATCGAGGCAATATTGGAGGCAAATCCTCTACTCTCAATCACAGAAGAAACGCTCATCACAGCGACGAGAAACATTGCACGAGGACTTAACTACCGACTCGATAGCGGTATGCTTGAGTACTTGGTTCAGCGATCTGGACTTCAAGTCACGCAGCAAATAGCAGAAGCAGCCGTAAGCGTCGGATGGTGCGGGGCCGGCGCGAGCACGCTCAATATGGTGCTGAAAACGTATCCGCATCTTCAAGCGACTCAAGACATGCTGAGCATTGCGGTCGAGCATCAGGATGGGGATTTAGTCGATGTGATACTTCGGTGGAACCCAGATCTTGAGATTACCGATGGCGTTCTGAGGATTTGGGAGAGGCGGTAATGGGATTGATGGATATTTGAACTGCCGGCGTCAAGCAGGCCGAATTCTCGAGCTTCATATCATGCCACATCCAGGGGAATGACGCTTTCACTATGTGTAAGGTAATCAATTTATTTCAACAGCTAAGATAAAAACCCACCCCTCAAGCAAACTCCTGGAATTGCTTCACCCCCTCCAACGCCCCAACCCACCCCACACGCTGCTTAACCCACAACTCAGCACCAACCCTCACCCCCTCCAACCCATCACCATCCAACGTCCCAGCCATCAATATCACATTCCCTTCCATCTCCCCATCGCCCTGCTTATATATACTTGTCCCGCAATTGCCACAAAAATACACCGTGAACGTGGCGCCGCTTTCGTGTTTAACGGCGTAAGATTTTAGGGAGGAGGGGGAGGAGGAAGGGAAAGAGAGAGAGGATGAGGGGTAGACGAGGCAGGTTGTGAATGCTGAGGAGGAGATTTTGCGGCAGGTGTGGCAGTGGCAGAGGACCTGTTTAGAAGAAATTTAGTGAAAAGGAGGGAGAGGAAGAGGTGAACGAGGGGGGTAAGGGGCAGGGAGGTACCTGAGAGGTTGGGGGGCTGGTGAGGGTGTAGGTTATGGTTTTGCAGAGGCAGGAGCCTGTTGTGGGCGGTGGGGTTGTGGTTGACATTTTTGCTCGGTCTTAGGGGGTCTGGGAAGTGTTGTGGGATAATGAGCTATGCTTGGGATGTGTGGAGATGTTGGAAATGATATGGATGGGCGGGAGTTTTGAGTGTGAGGGGGGTGATGTAAGACCAACATCCACTTCCAACGCCCAATTGTACAACGTATAGAGAGCGAATGAAAACACCAGTCTTGATACTGGGTACGTGCCTCGGGCGTCCAAGCTTACTGATGGCTTACAAGTTGAAGCTGAATGCCATATCAGGTCAGCACGTACGAGGTGCTTCGTAGCCGTAGCCATAGCCAATGCCAGACGCGTGGTCTTGACGCTTGAAATACGAAATTCATAATGAAAGAGACAACCAAACTAAACCGAAACTTCTTTAGCCACGCTTCTTCAAGAATAGGAGGGAACTACCGCGCTGAGTGTCAAATGAGAATTAGGCCAGGCAAATCATGTCAAACACTCGTTCTTCCGGAAGATAGACCAATGCGCCATTCCTATCTGTAGTATCTCGCGCAAAGAAACCCCGCAACCCCGCAACGCCATCCCATATCCTTCAAAGCATATCTAACAATCAGATTCCCTCGAAAGCCTGCGCCTACGACCTTAAAGCCCTCAACCGCTCTCCCAACCCATCTTCCTCCACCTCTGTCGGCCCACTCTTCACCGGCGCCGCCGCAACAGGCTTGGCACCCTCCATCTCCTGATTAAGCTCTACACCCGCCTCATCTGCAACTTGGTTCATGAGTCTGTCGACATCTTCCTGTGGTGTACCAACGGCTGTCGCGGATGTGGTTGCGTTTTCGTAGTATCCGGTTGCGACATCTAGGTCTTCGAATTGAGTCTCGAAGCGGTCCATTACTGCGGAGATCTAGAGATTTTGTGTCAGCAAACTTTAATAGATGAAGGCGTAGTCTAAGGGTATTCACCTTTTCCAAATCCATAGCCTTCATAGCCTGATCCATTCCCTTCACAACATTCATCATGCTCCCTGTGACCTGACGCATCGTAACCGCCGTCTGCACTCTGCTAGCCACCGCATCGATCCTGCTACCTAGTCTCAGGAGATTCAGACGTTCGTTCTGCTTGCGGATTGCGTTTTGGGCGTAGATTTTTGCGATGTCGTTATGGCCTTGTTGGATTGCCTGTGCGACTCAGTCAGCCTTTGCGCTGGAGTTTGAAGGTTGAGATAACGATGGGAACATACCTTCTTCAGCTTATCCTTCTCGGTCTTCTCATCTTTGCCTGCTTTCGCTGCTTGTCTGTTCAGTTGCTTCGTCGTGAACTGTACTCATGTTGTTAGCATCTCTTCTTTCCCCGCGGCAAGGCAGCAGAGATAAGAGGGGTCGGGTTCTACCTTCAGATTGAAGAGCGCTTTCTCGAGTCCTGACATGATGGCGATGCGTTTAAGGAGGAGGAGAAGCTAATACGGATAAGTGCGGTGTATGCGTGTGTATCTGTTCGTAGATAGGAAGTTTGACAGCGGGTCTAGCCTTGTGCTTGAAGTCGAGCGCCGTGTGACGTTGGCAGATGCAGGCAGATTCATAGTACGGATGACTCGGAGAACCACTTGCGCAGGAAATATCTACCCCGCGATATGAAACTTTGACTTAACGTCAAATCTTTTATCAATTTTAAATCTTTCAATTTCTTTTCTTTGCCTATTTCTCAACTTTAATTTATCAATAATTGAGCAGAAAATCTTGGAAAATGCCTCCAAAGCCAATCTTAAACGTCCAATCTTTTCCACGGCCTCCCCTTTTGGAGCGTACCACGCGGCATCTCCAAGTAAAGCACAACAATCAAATAATAGCAGATACAAAAGAAGCCTACTGGGTCCTAGAAACCTATCACCCGCCTAGTAATGTTCACTCTTTCTACGTTCTTTTATTTTGCTAACTCAAACAGCATACTACCTCCCACCATCCTCCCTCTCTGTTCCTCTCACCAAGACCCCCAAATCAACATACTGTGAATGGAAAGGCTGGGCAACCTATTACTCCATCAAGCTCGGAGACGAAGAAGTAAAAGATAGAATATGGTCCTACGATGCTCCAACGAAAGGATATCAGGATATCAAGGGGTATTTGAGTTTCTATGCTGGCCCGTGGCAATGTTTTGTCGATGGGGAGGAGGTGAAGCCGCAGCCTGGAGACTTTTATGGCGGTTGGGTCACGAGTGAACTTGGGGGCTTGATTAAAGGGAGTAAGGAGACGAGGCATTTGTGAGCATATAAGGCAGCAGCAAAATGTTTACTTTGCGAGTCCGGGTTATGTCCGGGGTGTGGACCATGCGTTTGTTGGACGAGCGACATTGGTAAGTTCTGGAAGCAATATTCCATTTGATCTTGGGTTTCAACCATTTAAAGTGCATTTTTTCGGCCACTAGCAAGAGCTGGCGGCTGCTCTTGCACGGGAAGCGCAATGGACATTAGTCTGAATCGCGTGGCTTCCAAGAACCGCTCAAGTTTCGCAATGAACAGCTCTCCTTCTTGGTGCGTTGTGTCATCCTTTTTTCGAGGTAGATGGTACCCAAAAATGGTTGATCAAGTTAAATTTTCATTGTCAACGGAGGCTTCTAGTATCTGCTAGTAGCAGTCACCGGTGAAGCGTGAGCTTTGTTCTCGGCAGGGTTGGATCTGTCTGCGACGAAAATTTGATTGCTCTATCTTCACATCTCATCACGGTTTCACCCAAAGACTTTGTACATAATTCAAGTCCCTTATTTCGACGCTTCACTTCACTCTATTTTGTGGCCCTCTCGGCTCTTTTAGTTCCGAAGCTTGGGGTTGGAGTGTGGGACTGTCAGATACCATCACTAAGGTTTTTAGGTTCAGATCGAGTGGCTCAGACGAGTCAGACGAAGTTAGCAGGATGCACTAGACGTCATCACACGGCACTTGCGCCACAACCTTGCCTGTAGTACAAACTTTGAAGATCACTGTCCACACTTTATTTAGTCTCCGTCTTGGAAGCTTGGGTGATGGCGGGGTCCTTGATATGCCACCATGAGTTCATCACTGGGCAGAACGGATGCACCGCATACAGCTTTCTCGAATCCGGATCCATTTGCTCAATCCGACCACCACGAAAATGGCGAACACAGCCGAAGAAATGCTAACCTGGACGGTATCAATGAAGCTCAAGTGCCACCAGGCGGGCTAACGTTCGAGAGAATTGAGGCCCCAATCAGTGAAGATGAAGTGAGAGAAGTAGATACCCCCAGGGACAAAGATTCCCAAAAAAAATCTCGATAAAATGGCCACCTTCAAATCCAAAATGAAGCATGCTGCAGACAAAATCCATCTGGACAGCATAAAAGCCTCCGGTGTCAGCAGACTCTTCAACCCCACGCGAGTGAGGATGCACATCTGGATTCGAGGAGATAGTGAAGAACAGCCGAACGATTCGGGAAAGATGATTGATCTGCTATGGCGCGCACGAGACAATCGAAAAGGAAGGAATTCGATAGCTGTTCCTTACTCTGGATCGCCTTTGCCCGAAGCGTCAGCGATGAAGAAGTTGCAGTCTGGCTTGAGAGAGGTTGGAACGACTCTCTTGGAAATGTCTACCACCTTTCCGTACTGGGATATGGCCTTCTGGAGTGGCTGGTCCTACACTATGTATGCAAAGTTCCAAAGCGCCTCCATAGCACCTCAACTCCTTACACGCCCATGATGCGACTTTCAATCTCCTTTTCCCGAAATCTCAGACTTCCCAAGATATTTTGAAAGAATCAGACCTCCCAAATAGTTTTTCGAAACTATATATTTCGCTTTGGTAAAGCTGACTGAAAACCCTACAGCGGTTCCGCACTCTTCGTGATCGACGGCGCATTCTCCTGGGGTCCCCTCCGATTCCCCAGCACCTCTTTCCCCGGCGAAGCCAAGTACGGTGTGCCCCTCTGCTTCTTCTTCGGCGCAATCTTCTACCAAATCGGCGCCGTAATGGCATATCTCGAAGCCGTAAACGACGGTTCCTTCCACGGCTCCGCGATGCGACGAGTCATGGATGGCGACGAAGAAGTGAACAAGCAGATGCTCGATGAAAAACTGCATTCGTTTTTCTGGCATCTGGTGCCGCATCATCACAAGTCCGGAGCAGAAGACATCGAAGCAGAGGCAGAGCACAAAGCTAAAGCCAAAGCTCCTCGCCATCGACGAGGAGGCATTGATCTCGGAGGAGAAGAGGGAGAATTCAGCCCCTATCTCACATGGCGCTGGTGGCCAACCTGGCACGTTCTCCGAACTCACCACATCTACGAAATCGGCTACCTAGCCTGCACCATCCAACTCTTCGGCGTAACGCTCTACGGCATAACAGCCATCGTGGTCCTGCCCGGCATCCTCGACAGCCTCAACGAATGGCAAACCAACGCCGCGTACTGGATCCCGCAAATGGTAGCCGCGGCGTGCTTTCTGATTGCGAGTATCATGTTTATGTTGGAGACGCAGGAGAAATGGTATAAGCCAACGCCGGGACTGATTGGGTGGTGGATTGGGGCGTGGTCAATTGCTGGGAGTGTGGGCTTTGAGTTGAGTGCTGGGTTTGGACCGACGGGTCAGGGGCATAGTTGGGCGGAGTATCAGAGTAGTTTGTCGAGTATGTGGGGGTCGGCGGCGTATTTGGTGGGCAGTTTTTTGCAGTGGTATGAGGCTGTGAATAAGAATCCTGAGGTTGTGCTGGGGATTTGAAAAAGTACTTCATTTGGTTAGGAATTGCATTGAACTAAGAAACAATTTTCAAATAATTGATGGTCAGATATAGAGTGGTGCTGTGCGAGATTCATCACTTGTCGCAACTCCTTTCACGATTGCAGTTAAACCTCCGAGGCTTACTAGAAGTGAAGCTCAATCCATGGATAGGACGTCCTTCTCGTATTCCAAAGTTTCACCACGAAAGTCGGAACATCTCCTGGAAGCAGCCTATGCAAGTCCCTTGCATGTGAATCGTAGTCAAACAATTCAACACGAGACACGGACAGCTTACTGAGGATCGGGTGGAACCGCGCCGGCTTCTTGGCGGGCGACACGCCCAGCTTAAGGAGGAAAGGGTTGAAACAACTCCCCACGAAGGTGTGCTGAAGAGGTCACTTGAGCTGGAGTTTTTTGAGAGGTCACCAAGTCACAATGCAAGAGAATCCAGAGAATTATTTTGAACTTCGTATTTGTGTTTCGCAGAAAGCATTCGCTCATTGTGTCATCTATAATTACAGTGCATCCAGAGCACATCTCAAACAATAAACAATTATACTCGATCTCCATGGAGTCGTCGAGTTGCAAACAAGTCCCTCTATGCATGCATTTCCAGACATCGCTTGTGGCCGATGGGACCTTATGATAGAGCCCAAACCCAGGGCCTGTGAAATTTTTCCATCCCAAAAAAAGGAAGTACTAATGATGGTATCGAATCGAAACGCCCCCCAAATGCATGAACCTCCCAATGCTGTATCATGCTAATGCCCGCTGGGAGATTAGATGTAATCGTTTTTCATGTTTTCATGTGACCATTAACAACGCTTACAAAGCGAGAACAGCAATGACGATGGCGAAGAGACCGCTGCCAACAATGACACCATTGCTGGAAGCACCACTGCCAACCTGGACTTGGACTGGAGTGGATGTTGGGGCTGTCCCGTTGGAGACTGGGACAGAGGCGAGAGTGGTCTTCGCGGGAGGGGCAACACCACCGGTCGCACCTGCGGTGGTAGTACCGGCTGGGACTGCTGGGGGAGTTCCGATGACGAGAGCTGGGCCAGCTGGTGCAGTGGTAGCACCGGCGTTGCCAGAAGCAGGTGCAGGAGTGGCGGTGGAGAACGCAACCTGAGGAACGGTGACGGCGGTGGAGAGAACCGTGGTGGTGGATGAGGATGGGATGATGCTGCCAGCGCTGGGACCGGCGGTCTGGGAGCAAGGCACGGTGAGAGTGGTGAGCACCTGGATAGTGGTGACTGGGATGGAAGCTGGGGCAGTGATACCGGCGGTGGTAGCAACGCTGGATGCACCAGTGATGATGGCAGGGTTAGATGGGACATATGGTGCGCAGATACCCTGGAAGAAGGACTGAGCAGCATGGATCTCGTTGGCATCAGCACCGTAAGCCGACAAACATCCGTAGACGTTGTTGACAAAGTCGGTGCTTGGGCAGTAGCATGCAGCGTCGGTGTTGTCAATGCAACCAACGATGAAGTTCCAGGTGTTCAAGCACTGAGGCAGGACAGTAGGAGCAGGAGCAGTTGGCGCTGGGCCAGCTGACGTGGTGACTGAGGCCTCGCACTTGTTGCAGACAGTGGAGGTGATGGTAACAGCGATGGTGGAGGTGGTCGAGCCAGTCTCGATGCTAGTAACGCCTCCAGTGGTGTGGGTCTTGGTAACTGGGCAGATGGTGGTAGACTGCGAGACGATGACAGTGGTGACGACGTTGCTGCCAGCTGGAGGAGTGGAAACGACACCGGAAGAAACAGGTGATGAAACTTGTGGTGTGGAAACAACACCAGAGGAAGCTGGAGGGGTAGAAACGACGCCGGAGGTAGCTGGGGATGAAACTGGGACAGTTGGCGCGGTGGTTGGCTTAGTCTCAGTGACTGGGCAGATGGTGGTCGAGACAGCGATGGTCAAGGTGGTGAGAGCAGTCGATTGAGCAGGGCAGTTGGTGACAGTTGGAGCGCAGCTAATGATGGTAGAGACCTGGGTGGTGAAGATGGTGCTCGTGGTGAATACACTTGGGCTTGGGCTGGTAGCTGGAGAAGTA
>Ga0247778_1000833_pt1 | contig 22796 bp, 22 predicted proteins | sample UWRJL049202B5_FD_179939 | JGI IMG/M metagenome (GOLD analysis project Ga0247778, IMG submission 179939) | Plant litter microbial communities from Arlington Agricultural Research Station in Wisconsin, United States - UWRJ-L049-202B-5 | ecosystem: Environmental > Terrestrial > Plant litter >... | reverse complement strand
AAATATTTTTAACGGGGCATTCTTCCAAGAAAAAAAAAAAAAAGCCCTGTTCACGTGGAGATAAGATTGTTAATTATACTGTATTGTCAAAATCTATCCAGAAACACTTCTTTCCCTGTACAACTTGCGCCAAATAATATAACTGCATCAAAATGGTGAAGAAGAGAGTCAGAGATCCAGAAGTCCTCGCCGATGCCCCTCCGGCTCAGGTGGAGGGTGACGACAGTGGAAGCGACGATGTAAGAGCTTCAACTACCCCACCCGTATTCCAAAATGCAGCTTGTACTGACTAGCCGCCTCAGGATGTTGACATGGTCAATGTAGAGTTCGAATGGTTCAATTTCAAGCCAGACATCGATTTCCATGGCCTCAAGAGCCTGTTGCGCCAACTGCTTGATGTAGATTCCCAACTCTTCGAGCTCTCCGCCCTCGCAGACCTCATTCTCTCTCAACCCACACTTGGCTCGACCGTGAAGGTCGACGGCGAAGATACCGACGCATACGCCTTCCTTACCATTCTCAATCTGCACGAGCACCGAGAAAAGAAAGTGATTCAAGATTTGACCGAGTATATCGTGGAGAAATCGAAGTCGAGCAAAACACTTTCTGAGCTGGGCAAACTCATCTCCTCACCCTCAAACCGAGTCGGTCTGATCTTCTCGGAAAGAATGATCAATGTCCCTTCGGAAATTTCACCTCCAATGTATACAATGCTCATAGACGAGATCGAGGCTGCTGTGGAGGACAAGGAGCCTTACGAATTCACGCACTACCTGATTCTCTCAAAACAATACCACGAGATTGAATCTGCTCTTGACCAGGAGGATGCGCCGAGGACGAAAAAGAGCAAGGCTGTGAAGACTGGCAGGGAGACTTTCTATTTCCATCCTGAGGATGAGGTTCTGCAACGACATGCGTTGGCATCGGGATCGTTCGAGTATACAAAAGACGAGGGCGAGGGAATGGCCGACAGCAAAAGAGCATTCCAGGAAATGGGTATCAAACCGCAAGGATCCTTGACTCTGATCGAAGCAAATAAATTCGAAGGCGCAGTCAAAGCCATTGGCGAGTACCTGAGCCCTCCACAATAAAGCTTCTTGCAATAAAAACAAAGTCTATTCTAAGGTTTCTCCTATGTCACATTCCAAGGCGCCGTTGCTTCCTTTTTTAAACCCCTTCTTTTGTGCCAGTTCCTACTCTAACCTCTGCATCAAGTACTCGACCTCGACCTCCTTAGTCAATGGAATGACAAAATTCTCATATATCGCAACGACCGCCTCGACATTGATCTTCCCCGCTCCAGCTGATTCCACTCCTATACTAGGGTCCGTACCATACGTCCTGGCCTTCAATCCCAATCGCTCCAGAACCTTCTTCTCCACTGCCGCATTTGTGATCGCAGCTCCAATGCCTTCTCGGTCGCCTGCCTTGATCAACTTGGTGAATTTCTCCGTCTCTGTTTGAAACTTCGACTCTGCCACAAACTTGCCAAAATGAATCCGCCGTGACAAGGCTTGTAAGCAATTGATGTCGGCGGTCGCTGCTGACCCATAGTTTTCCTCCGTCTCGCCTCGGTCTTTCCGTCCAAAGTCCGCACATGCTGCAGGAAGAAAATGCTCGATGTAGCTCTTCTTGATCTTTTCATTTACATTGACGTCGTTCTGGTGTAATATTTGTGGGTAGTGTAATGGTTGCAGAATGGGGGTTTCGAGGTCGTCTGGGAAGAATGGGTATTCGTCAGGGGACTGGAAACGTCGAATTCGAGAGTCGAGCTTCTCTCGCTCCCGTAGCGTCCAATCGAGGAAACTGAGGTTGCTGTTTGGTATTTTGACAGCTCCGGGTTTGTAAATTGTGCCGTTCAGAGGAAATTGTACTCGCTCGATAAGGTGGAAAGTAATTGTGTCTTCCAGTCGACTGGAGGAAGAAAATCATAAGTATGGGCGGATGCAGATAGACAATATGAAGGGAGCTAACATGAGTTGGAAACGGATATTGGAAAGATCGAGGGCCTTGGAGGCATCGGAGAGATCTATGGCAGCGTCCATTATGTCGTTGCGGGGTAATTTCAAGACAGAACTTTGCGGGGACGAATATGGCTCTTGAATTTTGAAAAGAAAAACAGAAGGTGCTTTCACTGCCGGTCTGAGATCATGAAGAGAAGGCGCAATTTATACAAGTACACATCAATTGATCGTCGTCGCATTTGTAAGAAAAAGCTGCAGAAGCTCTTTCGAGCAAATCATTTTGAGGTTGATAGCCGGCAATCGGAGCACCCCCTGTACGGCCGCATCAAAAGCGCCACATGTGGCTTGTGTGTATTGTACCTTGTCTTGTGCCAGCATCATCGGCTCAAAGCTTCACACGACCACGATAAACAAGACCGCAAACCATTAATACCGCCCTCACCTCCAAGTCTCCCAAGCAATCGACGCCGTCTACGACTGGTATTGGATATTACATGTTTGGCATACGGTGAAATACCACGTATGGCTGGCGCGGATAGCCACAATGTCCCTCCATTTGGAGGACCCGAGGACGATGAATCCGCTATAATATCGGTATGTGCTCCGAAACTCTCCTTCTGTTGCCTTTAATGACGATTGCTAGACTCGAGGCTTGGAGGCATTTGGGCGGAAAGTTACAACCACAGCAGGCCACCTCATTGGGGATCCAACCTCGAGTACGCATTATCAAACCGCAATGAGTGATCTGCACAAGCAACTGAGGAGACCGAACCTGCAAAGAAGCGTCTTCTCTTTTGCGAAAACAACTCCTACAGACCTGGTTCGATCGAAACTATCTACCTCAGAGATACAGTACCGCGCTTTGACCTATTTACCTGACGAACTTTTGAGGAATATACCGGATGATGAAAACACCTACTCGTTGTTTCAAGGCTTCCAAGCCACGCTACCCGACAGTAGCCCGGAGGGTAAAAAGCATCGGAGACGAATTTCAAGAGGGAGGAAGTTAATTGAGGACGACAAATCAGTGTCAGACGGGCCGCCGTCTTTAGGGAAACTGAAAAAAGAGAGAAATGCGTTGAACCACCAGTTAGAAATGATGGGAATTCGAAAGAATATGGCCAGCAGCGAGATTCACGAAATAGATAACAAGATCGCGAATCTAAATAGTATGCGGAAAATCGTCTTGGAGAGGTTAGCGGGGCTAGAGCAAGAAGAAGCTCTGGTGGAGCATGATAGTGGGTGGCTAAATTATACACACATTACTGCGTGCTGACTTTTTACCAGTACTCGATGTTGAAAATCGACTGGAAGATGCCCAAGAGCAACTCGAAGATGCCGAGGCCTTGAAGGCAGAAGTTGACTTGGAAGACACGGATGATCATGCAATGGACGCCTCTTTTATGTCAGAATCCATATATGAGAAACTTCCTTCAGCGAGCAGCACCCCCACTAAACCGAAACGTCATAAGACTATTCGCCGAAAGTCGATGCCAATTTTACATGAACATTTTGAGCCTGGGTCTATGATTCGAGAGATTCAAGCTCATAGCGATATGATCACGGCAATGGATTTTGACGTTCCATTTGGAACCATGGTTACTTCAGCACTGGACGACACTGTTCGAGTATGGGACATGAATGCTGGAAGATGTATGGGCCTACTAGAAGGCCATACGGCGTCCGTACGAACTCTTCAAGTTGAAGACAATATCGTGGCCACTGGATCGATGGACGCTACCGTTCGATTATGGGATTTAAGCAAAGCACGTTACGAACCCCCGGACAGCCGAATCAACAAGAATACCGATGAAGATGAGGACCACCTAGCATTTGGCGCTGAAGATGATTCATTTGATCCTCCGGTAGGGACAATGATCGATACACCCCTTTTCACCTTGGAAGCCCACGTCGACGAGGTGACGGCCTTGCATTTCCGAGGCGATACTCTTATTTCTGGATCAGCGGACAAGACACTACGGCAGTGGGATCTTGAGAAGGGTCGTTGTGTACAAACGCTTGATGTGATGTGGGCTGCAGCCCAAGCTTCAGCGACAATGGGCTCTAGTGAGGGCACATGGCGGCAGACAGGTAGAGTAGCCGACACATCGGCAGATTTCGTAGGGGCTGTCCAAGTCTTTGATGCCGCATTAGCCTGTGGAACGGCAGACGGTATGGTTAGATTATGGGATTTGAGAAGCGGGCAAGTGCACCGTAGTCTCGTTGGTCACACGGGACCCGTGACGTGCCTTCAATTCGACGATGTTCATTTGGTTACAGGCAGTTTAGACAGGAGTATCCGAGTAAGCAAAAATCATCCAAAGGCGCCAGCCCGCTCATGTACTAACAGCTCGTAGATTTGGGATCTTCGAACTGGGGCAATCCACGATGCATACGCATACGACCACCCCATCACAAGCATGATGTTCGATAACCGCCGAATAGTGGCCGCTGCCGGCGAAGAAGTAGCTAAAGTGTACGATAAGACAGAGGGCCGACATTGGGATTGTGGATCCGGCGTTACTGCTGAGGAAGAGGGTAGGAGGCCTGCTACCGTGGAGAGAGTCAGGATCAAAGACGGCTACTTAACGGAAGGTCGCAAGGACGGAATTGTAGGTATTTGGACATGCTAGGAGGAGGCATGGTTCTGGAAATGGTGATGGGCTAGACGATGACGATTCCCTGTGCGACTAGAGAGACGTCCAAATGAGATTTGTATATATATTGTATGAGATACCACCAATACACAGGCACTCGACTTTATTATTTCCGGCTTCGAGGATTGAGGATTGAAAAAATGGGGTCCTAGAACGTGTCTTCGAAATTGCGACGTTCAAACTCTGGTCAGTGGTCAGTCGCATCAGAATCGTCAAGAAAATAAGCATGAGCTAATTTATATATATTCGCCTATTAAAGGTTATGTGTTTCTGGTCTATGCTGAAAAGATTGTGTGTTCCAACAAGTAAGCTCAAAGCAGCCGGAATCTAAAGTCCAAAAAATCAACCCATATCCTAGTAGGACCAACTAAACATATCTGAAATGACTGATACCAAACTATCTTCCTTTTAAACAACCTCTTGTATCTGAGCTTCTTTAAGTCAAAATCTTCAGCTTTCTTGTGAAGCCTTCTTGTAATCCCATACACGACCGGAGGACTAATTCATCAATAGATGATCTTGATTTTCCAACCAACAGCAAGAACCCTGGCGGCAATGAGACAAATCAGAGCAGCTGCGTAGGACAGACCGGCGAAAACGATCAAGCCGGTGTAATTTCCACCATTCGCTGTCAGAATTTGTCCTGCTATCGGAAGACCTGTCAAAGTCCTTAAATCTATCAGCACGAAGCAAGAGTAGCGGAGATCAGAAGAAACTTACCCAAAGGCAACAAACATCCAACACGTAGCAAAGTATCTCCCATAATGCTCTGTCTTACACATTTGGCCAACACAAACGGGGCTCAAGCTCAAATTGCTTCCGCTAACGAATCCAAAGATCACAGCGAAGACCACAATCATAGCCGTGGACTCGCCAGCTGGCAGCCAGAGAGCCAAGCAAGCAATGACGCACATGGCAATGCTAAGAATGAGCGTATTCATCCTCCCAATCATATCAGCGACCATTCCAGCAAAGAACCTCCCAAAGAAGGACCCGGCATTTAAAATAGCCAGGATCTGAAAGCCGAAATCAGAGCTATGTCCGTGGGATGTCACATAAGAGGTGATATAAGTAAGCGGCACGAAAATACCCCACTCCATCAAGAAGATCCCCAAGGTCACAAACGTGAACGGGAGATCCTTGAAAACGGTCAAATCGGGCGAGACTTTCTTCCAACTCCCAATACTTTTACGCGGCAAGCGGCTTCGGACCAGCAGATTGGCAAGAACGAGTAGGAAGACGAGGATGAAGCCTAGGATTCGAGTTGCCCAGGCAAAACCGACCATGGGAAAGAGCTTTTGCAGCATGAGTGGGAAGATGATGCCACCAATGGAGCCGGACGTCATTGCTATGCCGGTGGCGTTACCCCGTTTGGCCAGGAAGAAGTGGCCGATTGAAGCGATGCATGGTGTATTGATGAGACAGCCTCCTATGCCGTTGAGCACGCTGTAGACCATGAAGAAGTGCCAGTATTCTATGAATCTATTAGCTTCGAGCTGAGATACGGTGGATGGTGGGGACTTACGGGTGCATAATCCTAGCAGGAACATGGATGCGATCAAGAGGATACTTCCGCAGAAGATGAGGACTCTGGGGCCATAGGCGTCGAAGATTGGGCCAATGGGAGCACCACAAAAGAAGGTCAAGAAGAGGGAGAGTCCAAATATCCATCCTATTTGACTGGGAGAGTAGTCTTTGAGTTGGTGTTGTTGGAAGTATTCCAGAAGGATTGCAGTGCTATTGATAATTCCAAAGACTGAGAACGATCCACAGAAAGATCCAACGACAACACTCCAGCCCTTCAAACCACCCTCAGGAAAGTCATCCTTATCCTCTTGATCGGTGAGGATCGACTCATCAGTGTCTGCTCCACAAGGTGCTTCAAAGATAGTCTTTTCGCCGTTTCCGCTTGAAAAATTGGTAGTCTCAGCTACAGCGGCTGCATCTCTGGACCCAATTACCCCGCCTTTTTCGACATCGTGAGTCTGGGGCTCGACTCTTGGACCGTTGAGAACGACATTTTGAGATTGGTGTTTTATAAAGCAGCTGTCCTCTGCTGAATAAGTGCCAACTCTTTGCATTCGCTACACCAAAACCTGAAATGTGTGTTTCACAGCGACGCCTTTTGGTGGTTGCGAATAAACGGGGAACACAGGGTGGTTTTTATGAAAATCATTGAGGAAAATAAAAGAGCGGGGAGTGAAGAAATAAATCCCACTTTCGGCCGGCTCCGTTGGGTTAGGGCAAATTTTCGTGCCGTTCCTGGGGCACCACGTGATTGCACGGCTAGACTTTCATGTAATTTCGCGTGAAGGAAAATTCAAAGAGTGCAAGACTTGCTTGGCCGTATTTGTGGTGAGGAAAACTGGATGCTAGAGGCGTGTTGGCCGTGATGAATAGTGACGTTATTTGGAAATCGCTCCTTTCTAGGCGAGGCCACTGTCCAATTTCGTTATTGCCAGGGGATACGGAGCATCAACATAAGTTTGTCGGCGTTTTGAAATGGAAGGACATGTTTTGAGAGAATGAACTCAAGGTATTTGTTTTGGCGGCGAATCTTGCGGCCTTGTTGAATTTTTGAAGTGAAGGCACCGAGCACAATCGCTACTAGCCGACGAACGTTTTCCTGGTGCTAATGGGAGGGGAATATTGGGGAGTTAAACATTACAATATGTTCTATTCTTCGATTCCAACAGACTTCTTAGCCCATTGTATTATTTCCGCGTACTTGAGTTCAGCGGTACCAAAATATGGCACCAGAGCTCGCACAAGTCTTTTCCCTGCATTCTTCGCAAACCACCTATGATCGATCAATTGTAATGTTACTCCATAATGAACGAACAATAGCTTAGCTATAGGTTCGTCTTGCTCATATAATGAAAGAATTTCAGGGGATATCTTGATAGGCCAGCCTATGATGCTGCTCAGGTCGCTCGGGAACTTTGAGATGCTCTCTTGTAGGGATACGCAAGCGCTTCTGTACACTTCTTGATGTTGTATTCCGCCCTCGTCTATCAGCTTGTGTAGTCTCTCGAAGGCGTATACTAGTGACCTTCCTTTCTTAGCTCTCTCTCGAATAATATTCAGCGTGACTTACCGGTATAGAGCAACTTGGGCTGGGCTTGCCCTGCGGAGGTATTAGCTACTAGAAGAAGACATTGTTTCATTTAGAACTGACTGTTCGCAATCTAAAGAGTTAATGCTTGTAAGTTGAGACTCCCTCGAAATCTTTGGTTTAGGCTCCAAGAATGGTTGAAACCAAGGCCCAAGCTCTCCTTTCCTCAAGGTGTCTTCCGACTGGCAAAGAATATGGGTAATCCCTTGGAGCAAGTTACGGAGCCCGAGTATCTCAGAAGCGGGATCTGGAGGACTATCGTCCTGGGAAACGCCAGGTATAGCCATGACGAGTATTATCATAAGCATCGAGCAGACGGCGATAGCTTCACAATTGAATGAATTAATATTTTCTAGGGCCTTGTTGAAAGCCAAGAGCGCTCGATGCTGGTAGTCCAGACCAATATGTAGCCAGTACCTAGTAATGCACATGTCGAGATGTTCCGTATGTAAGGCGGAAAGTGCCAAGATAGTATCGAGGAGATAGTCGTGTGACAGTGCCAGTCGCGGTATGATGACTTGGAGATGATGGTCGCCTCGCTCATCTTCCCTCAAAGTTTTGTAGGTCACCGTTGAGAAATGATGGAAGAGTGCTAGTTCTATTGTCCGATCTGGTTGGTGTGCTTCTCTTTGCAGGCCACCGGGGTATAATCCGGGAGGTGTACTCCCCCCAGGCGTGGAAGAAGTACTAGGGTCCGTTTCAACAGGTAGGTAATGGCACTTGGACTTTCGTTTCAAACAAGGTCCGCATGTTGGATGTCCCTCGTCGCACTATGGTATACTTGTCAGCTGTTATTGTTCTTGTCGGCCGAGTTGCACGTGAGAATTGGGAGAGACCCAGACAACAAAATAGACATGGTAATCAAGATTTGAGCAATGAAATGATGCACTAGTCATATATCCCAGCTCAAACCAGGGGACGGTCATTTATCAAATGTAAGTCCGACAAGGGAGCACAAGCAGCGTGGCGGGATGTACCGTGGCATCACACTAACCTTTACGTGCCTCTTCTTACAGCCAACGCATCCATTGCGAGATTTTGAGTGCGTCCGACGAGTAGGCATCGCGGGACGATTGAGTAGGGGGGCGCACGGTGAAGCAATACGAAGAATACGCAGCGGGGCACGGAGTCTTCTAGTTGGACGTTGTTGAGGCTGTGCCGCGGTACGTGCTAAAGGTCACTAAACGCACCACTACTTCGTAGTAACCTACAGGATACGACATTGAGAACACAGATACGAAGTTCAGAAAGGACGAATTAACAGAATTTGAGAAATTGTGCTCTCCGAGCCGCCGCTTGATTATGTTCTTGAGGCTGCCAAATAGGCAAGTGCGATCCTTGCTGGGATGCGCGGCTGCGCCATACTGTGGTCCGCTAGTGGGGTTTGAATAGGAGTATTTGTAGCAGCATTTCAATAAAGAAGTGCATTTATTTATGAGTTTTTAGTGAGTCCTTGCTTTATATACTTTGTTCGCTAAGAATTTTCCTTTTGGAACCGTCGCTCAATTTCATTTGGGTCATCCGCAGAGCCATCTACCTCTCGCTTTTCCCCAATCATTGTCAAATCTTTGGGCGCTTTTGACTATGTGTCATTGCTTAGTGCAGCAGTGCTATTAGCAATTTTTTTGGTTTGTCGACCATTTTCTTTCAACTTATACATTCGGAATTTCGGGCTTTCTTCCCATATTTTGAGGAAGGAATTTGTAAATTGAAATCGTCACTGACCTGAACAGCCTACTGATCCCCTCTCTTGAAAACTTGAAGTAATTAAATATGTCAGTGTTAGATTCAACACATCCAGCACCGTTCGAGAATCATGACTACAGGACGATTATAGCTCGCCATTTCATCCCACGGATGACTTAGGGGAAGCCCCACCACAAGTACACTGGCCATCTTTGTTCCTCTGAAATCACGCATTCGGACTCTCTATACTAGCAGTCTTTTCATTTTGGTTGAGTTAATCCTTCGCTACGCCGAATATAGCCAAATTCAAGCTAGAATTCTGCTTTACCATGGAGATTTTGCATACATTTTCGATGTGGCTTTGACGGTATTGACAATGGACATTTTCAACTGGTCCCATTCCGGGAAGACCAAACTTTGTCAAAGTGGCAGAGCGAGAACGATATATCCGTGATATGGCAGAGATTGACCCGAGTCCTGCCCGACAAATAATCAGTGAAGAAAGAGAGGACAATAGCTGGCGAAGTTGTGATGAAATAGGAAATGAAAGAGCGAGCCGTTCTTCGCCTCATCAATAGTTTCTCAACATAGAAAAGAGTGAAGCGCCACTCTGCGTAATCCGGACTGTCAGTTTGAAGGACAAGAAAGGACAAGACTTCTGAAGATACCATCTATAAAAATCCCAATGGCCCCCAACGCAGCGAATTGTGTTGGCCAAATTCACCCCGCTTCAAGCAAGAGATTCACATTGGTACAACGGTTCGCGAAACCAAATTCGGTTTGTAGCAGGAGACGTTGAGCTTCTTCTGGTCGTACCCTTGTCTCCGAATTAGGGAAATCGTCACGTGTCTCTCCCAAAAGAATGAATTTAATTGACTACGCTGTAAGGTTCTCATTGAGCTTTTTGTAGTTCCTGGATCCTATGAGTCGTTTTCAGTTTATTCCCCCCAAGGATTTTCTAGGAGATGCCCCGAAGGTCATCTGGTGGGGGAGAAAGACTTCGGGCTATGACGTATATGAATATGAGGGACCCAGTCCACTAGGCAGGTAGGGTAAATATGTCACGCACACATTAGAAGCTGCCAACTCTCTTCTCTTGTTTTCTTCATCCCCATTCTGTTGTCTTTCAAAATATCTCAATTATAATATCTAGTTACCGACCTATCAGCACCTATTTATCAATATGAGCGGAACATCCAACGTTGGAAACTCGCAGGTCTACGAGGCCGGAGACCAGAGAACGGTGCCCGACTCTCAAATTCAGCAAGAGAAGAAAGATGCTCGATTCCACGAGGGAAAGGAAAATAGCCACAAGGCCAATGATTCCAGTAAGTGCTTCGTCATGGATGTTACAGGAGCTCGTCTGACACGCGTTCAACAGAGGACGAGAGATCGATCGCCAACAAGCTTGCTCGCGAGGAGAAGGTTCGTCTGCCTATAAGGCTCCAGCTGGAGTGCTTGTAATGAAAGAGAGTCCGGTGTTGTTAACGAATATGCAGCGAGAGAAGGAAGGTGAAGAAGATACCCCAGAAGTGAAGGCACTGAAGCAGGACCCAACACTCCCGGTAAATATCCCTTGCCAGAACTATTTCAAGAGAATCTTTTCCTGGGTTCCGTACTCTTGCACTTGCATACTCTGATCTGTATTTATATGCCAATGCTAACGATGCTCCTCGCAGGCCAAGATGCACGGGAACGAGCCTTCCAAGGGCGCCAAGATCGATGCCCAAATCCAAGCAGAGGAAGAGGAGGAGCTGAGAAGAAAGGGAAAGGCATAAGCATAAGTGTGAGGGATCAGCTAAAATATATCGCGGGATGAATGTGGAGCTGTAGAAGCATTTATGATCATGATAGAAGAGTGATGAAAGAGAATTGATATAGACGCTTAGGGAACATGACCCTTCTTCTGTGAAATCGCTACTTGAAACCGGAACGAGAGGTGCAAAATGATATAGAAAAATCTGCTTAAGTGTTCTCATAACAAAAGCAAAGAGATCTGCTGCTTTTGTGATGCCCATAAGTTTGCGGGGTGAAGCTTGGATTAATCCTGTGGCTGGTGTGATTCCAGGTGTGGCTGACCATGGGGCCAATTACATGCTTTAGCAGGAAGCCGTGATTCATGAGGCATCGCAACCGCAGACAACACTGGATGCTGCTCACTTATGAAAATGCCTCCAACTTAAGCTCATTCCCAGTGCTTCGACTCGCTACAGCTTCTTTGGACAGCTCTGCAGCTTGAGGACATCTAAAACTGTCCCTAGCTGCCTAGATACCCCCACCTCGATGGTCTCCCCCAGATGACATCTACACGATGGGACAAGGCTTCTCTCTCACGACGCTTTCCGCGGGCTCTGCGGGTATCGATGTGCCGGAGCTCGCAGATCTCGTGTACGAGAAGTCTATGGGAACTGCGCGGTTTATGAAAAGCATTCGGGCACGACATCAGGATGGAGTTGTACTCGTCAAGGTAATTGTTAAGCCGTACTCCATGAGACTGGAGAAATACAGGCGCATGATAATCGGTAGGAATCAGGAAATGTCTCTGGGAATAGTATGCTGATCTTTCTCATAGCGGAAAGGAAAGCTTTAGCAGATGTCCCCAACGCTCTTGCATACCAACGAATCGTGGAGACTGAGACGAACGGATTCCTTGTTCGACAGTACCTACATAGCTCCCTCTACGATCGTATGAGTACACGCCCCTTTTTGGAGGATATCGAGAAGAAATGGCTTGCGTTCCAGTTGCTCTGCGGTCTCCGTGACTGTCATGCCCGGGATATATTCCATGGAGATATAAAGACGGAGAACACATTGGTCACCTCGTGGAACTGGTTATATCTGTCGGACTTCTCGTCGTCGTTCAAGCCCACCCACTTGCCAGAAGATAACCCTGCCGACTTCTCATATTTCTTCGATACAGCCGGGCGACGGACTTGTTACCTCGCGCCGGAGCGGTTTCGAGCTGCTGGGGAGACTATAGATCCTAAAGCTCCGATAACATGGGCTATGGATGTGTTTAGTGCTGGCTGTGTGATAGCGGAATTGTTTCTCGAAGCCCCGATTTTCAATCTGAGCCAACTTTACAAGTACCGGAAAGGCGAATACGACCCTGTCATCACACACCTTAACCGCATTGGAGACGAAAAGATTCGAGAGATGGTTAAATTCATGATCCAAGTTGATCCCGAGTCAAGATACTCGGCTCAAAACTGCCTCGATATTTTCAAAGACATAATATTTCCCGAGTACTTTTACAGTTTCCTTCATCAATATATGGGTTTAATTACAGACCCATCTTCTGGAAGAACGCCTATCTCTGGAGCTTCGGCAAATTTGGGAGAGGCAGATGATAGAATAGACCGGATATACTATGATTTTGACAAAATATCATATTTCTTGGGCTATGGAAACGAAAAGCAAACTGCGAACAAGCCTGTTCAAACTGGGCCTGGCCTAGAGCTCTTCCCAGTACACCTCAACATACCGAATAATGAACACCACGCTACTCTTACAGGTGGAAAGAACCCAACGGATGATGGAACTCTCATATTTCTTGCACTTGTTGTATCCTCTCTTCGAAATACTGCTCGAGCAACTGCCAAAGTTCGAGCGTGCGACATTCTCCTAGCCTTCTCCGAACGACTTACCGATGAAGCGAAGCTTGACAGGGTTCTGCCTTATTTTGTTTCTCTTTTGAATGATAAAGCTGATATCGTGAGAATCGCGGCCATTCGTTCCCTGACTCAACTCATGGCTCTGGTAACGGTTGTATCACCTGTGAATGCACACGTCTTTCCGGAATACATCTTACCTCGGATGAACGCCTTTCTGCCTGGGTCGCCATCAGAACCGGGGTCACTGGTTCGGGCAACCTACGCTGCATCGTTGGGCAGCCTGGCAAGTTCTGCTTCCCGATTCCTCGATATGGTTGCTACTCTGAGAGCGGACGGATCGCTTCCCACAGCCGATCCCGATTCCGAGGATGGTGGTAGTGGCGAATCTTCCTTTCAGGGGCTTTTTGACAATACTCGAGCGGAGCTCATCGAAGTTTTCGAAAACCACACGAAAGCTCTGATCACAGATGGCGATGCGGCCGTCAAGAGAGCATTCCTAGGCTCGGTTCCTGAGCTGTGTATGTTTTTTGGGACCGCGGATTCAAACGATATTATTTTGAGCCATCTAAATACGTATCTGAACGACCGAAATTGGATGCTCAAGTGCGCCTTCTTCGAGACTATCGTTGGTGTTGCCACGTTCCTAGGCGGCACAAGTCTGGAAGAGTTCATTCTGCCATTAATGGTTCAGGCCCTGACCGATACAGAAGAATTTGTAATACAAAGAGTCTTGCACTCCTTTGCAAGCATGGCAGAGCTCGGTCTCTTCCAACGATCAAAGACCTGGGAGCTTGTCGATGTTGTTGGGCGGTTTACAATGCATCCAAATATCTGGATCCGCGAGGCTGCAGCAATGTTTCTCTCAGCCGCAACTCTTTTTCTCTCAGCGGCGGATAATAATTGCATAATCCTGCCACTCATTAGGCCATATCTGAAGACTTCTATCAACGACTTTTCGGAAATAGGGATCCTTGATAATCTCAAGAAACCTATGTCCAGGGCGATACTCGACTTGTCCATAACTTGGGCTCTTAAAGTAGATAGGGGTATATTTTGGAAGCCTGTCAATCAGCTGCGTACATTCTCCTTTGATTCGAACAGCTTGATCCCCACTATCTCCGCCAGAGATCTTGGCCACCATGCTCTGCAAAAAGTACCGAAGAATGAAGAAGATGAACAATGGCTGGGGAAACTCCGGAATATGGGACTTGGCCATGAAGATGACTTCAAACTTCTCTCCCTGAGAGAGTACATCTGGCGTCTTGCTCCTTCCAAAGCACGAGAAGCTTCTCAACATGCGGCATACCTGAACAATGTTATCAATTTACGCAGTATTGGGATTACCCCACAGACAGTCATGTTTGACGAGCAACAGGCGATGGACGCACCCAAACGCCAAGCCAAGAAGGCTTTACATGGAAATGACCAAGCACCTCACACCATTGCGGATGCGCTACTGGATGCATCAATGACAATCGATGACTCTCTTGCCAAGAGACGGCGTTCCGCATACAACAACCATAAAGCACGACTGAATAATCATGGCGGAGTTTCCCCAACCGCGTTAAGTGGCCGCGACGCTGGATCCCCAACCCCAGCGTCGCCTGTACTTTCTCCCTCTCCTCGAGAGTTGGAGATTCCCGGAATAGCATCGGAGTCTCGAAGACAGTCTGCCGGGCATACTGGAACCTTGAATGGCACGGGCAAGTTTAGTGATGACGAAGCTGGTTCGCTGGGATCGAGCATCCACTCCAGAGAGGTCACTCGCGGCATCAGACATAAATCTAGCGCGATGACTCTAATGAATCGCAAAGACGCAACTAAAACATTCGCCGAAACCAGTACTACCTCAACCAATGCCTTTGGCAAGGTGGAAGGGCCCTTCTCGAATCCTGCAGGGGAGCCTTCCGCTTTAGCGTTAGCAAAGGAAAAGGACAAGTTGGCAAAGGAAAATATCAGATTCAGAGGAGCCCATACCTACTCTGGAAATGATCCAAGTATACTCAAAATGCTGGATGCCATGTATATGGACAATTACCCAAATGACGTTGCTGCTTTTGGCCCAATGATAGCCCCGTCCAGCCGCCGGAAAGCCATTAACAAAAGTGGAACTCAAACTTCGGATCGACCATGGAAGCCAGAGGGGATCCTTGTTGCCACATTCTCAGAGCATATTGGTCCTCTGCGGCATATCGCTGTTGCTCCTGACCATGTGTTTTTCCTAACTGGAGGTGACGACGGTTGTGTTAAAGTCTGGGATACCGGAAGACTTGAGCGCAATATAACCCACCGCTCTAGGCAAACCCACAAGCATGCGAGCGATGCCAAGATCACTGCTCTGTGTTTCGTAGAACACACGCATTCATTTATAAGCTGTGCCAGTGATGGTAGCATCAATGTCGTTCGGGTCGAATGCATTCAAAACGGCGGGTCAATACGATATGGCAAGCTCCGATTGCTGCGCGAGTACCAGCTTCCTGAAGGCGAAATGGCGATTTGTTCAGATCACTTCAAGATAGAGACAAACTCCACCTTAATGATCGCTACGAATCGGTCTCGGGTGCTCGCAATAGATTTGCGAACGATGAGCACCTTGTTCATCTTGGAAAACCCAGTTCATCACGGGAGCCCGACCTGTTTTGTTGTGGACAGAAAGAGGCAGTGGCTTTTACTTGGAACTTCTCATGGCGTACTTGACCTCTGGGACTTGCGTTTCAAAGTCCGCTTAAAGGGCTGGGGAATTCCAGGCGCCACATCTATCTACCGGATGTGCATACACCCTACCAAAGGTCGAGGAAGATGGGTATGCGTGGCTGGCGGGAGTGGACAAGGGGAAATATCCGTCTGGGATGTTGAGAAGACTCAATGCAGAGAGGTTTATCGAGCTGGTGGTAGCCGCGATCCGCCAAAAGGCTACGATCCTTGGCCAGTCGACGAAGACCGACCTGAAGGAATGCTAGGACGTTTTGCAACGTCACTGGAACCCACCGGATCGAGCAATTCGGATCGTGGAATCCGTGCTATGATAGCAGGGACAGATAATCACGACGATGGCCGAGAGTCGAAATATGGATTCCTTGTTACCGGAGGATCGGATAAGAAGATCAGATTCTGGGATGTCTCCCGCGTGGAAAACTCAATGGTAGTCAGTGGGCTTGATGCCGAAGAAGTGAAGCCGACATTTACCAGTGCTCACCCAACGGCTTCTCTCACACTAAACACTGAGCGCATACCACGACCGGGTCCGACAGCTCCCAATGCTGCAGCTGGTTCACGGTCTTCAGCCACCAGCAAAGCGTCTAGCACAAAGCCGCCAAGATCTACTGTGATTTCTCTTCAACAACAGCAGCTGCTCAAATCACATCTTGATTCCATTCTTGACATTGCTTTATTAGAATCACCTTATGGAATGTTGGTATCAGTGGACAGGTCAGGCGTTGTATTTATATTCCAGTAAAGGTTTAGAGAGCATTTGGGAGGCGTCTTAGGAAAGTCAGGCTGGCGTCAGGTTTAGAAGGGAGCGCCTTCAATATGAAAGTGATACCAATACGTTAGCCACCAATGTAACAGAATTTAATTATTTAAAAAACTAAACATGAACCATCGAAGCATATCAGCTAGATACTGTAATCAAAAAGTTCTATTTACAATTCACTTCCAAATTAAGACCTGTTGATGGCCCCTCGTGCCTGGAACCCGATTTTCGCACTAGCGCGCTTAATTTTGACCTTCGAAAAATAAATCCCATGGCGGGGAAAACAACTTCAGCCTCGTCTCTGCTATCTCCTCCGAACAATCACAGCCAAATCCATGCTCGCCGAATCTCCTACCTTCATTTAAACGATAACCCGGAACTGCAGGTAACTAGTCGCCATGAGGCTCACATCAGAGCTGATCCAAAACTCCCTCTCCTACCTCAACCCGCTCAAAGAGCGAGAACTAGACCTTCGAGGTACGTGCTGGAAAGAACATGATACTACACTTTGAGGCGAGCTGCGTTGATATCGAATCTTTGGAACTGCAGGACACAAGATACCCGCCATTGAGAACCTCGGTGTTGCTGGCGTAAGTGCCTCCTTGTCTTTCACAAACGGAATAAGGAAATGCAGGACTGACAGATGTGTTTGGAATAGCCTCACGATGCCATCGATTTTACCGACAATGATATACAGCTACTAGGCAACTTCCCGCTGTCCCCACGGTTACGGACACTCCTCCTGGCGCGCAATCGCGTCTCGAGCATCCAGCCTACCCTCGCGAACTCCCTGCCTAATCTCTCGACTTTGGTCCTTACCTCGAATAACTTTGCCGAGTTGGCGGATCTGGATGTGCTAGCTACGTTTACGCGGTTGACGCATTTGGTGTTGATGGAGAATCCTGTGACGAGGAAAGATGTACGTTTTGTGCTGTTTCTTTTCGGGTGAAGTGTGGGTGGGTATGGACTGGACTGACGAAGATCTAGCATTATCGGACTTGGATCGTGTGGAGATGCCCGACTGTGAGGTTTTTGGATTATAGGAAGGTTAAAGATGAGGAGCGAGCGAAGGGGAAAGAGCTGTTTGGTACACACAAAGAGCCCTCTGTGTTGGCTTCGAAGGTCAGTCCCAACTGCCCATGTTACTATTTGGGCGCGGTGCTGATTTTGGGAAGATTATGGGTATTAAGTCGCGAACTTTCGATACTCCTTCTGCGAACGGTGTCTCGGCGATGTCTACGTCGAAGAATTACAGGGTCAAGCTTACGGACAAGGAGCGCAAGAAGGTGGAGGAGCTGATTAGGAACGCGAAGAGTTTACAGGATATCCAGCGCTTGGAAAGAGAGCTTAATGAAGGACGTGTTCCAGCTGCTGCGCAAGGGGGCGATCCTATGGAAGAATGAAGTCTGTCAAAAAGAGTTTTGGAGAGACTTTTAATCAGGGTATCGTTGGTCTTGTTGGATCTTCCAAGAGTGAAGCCTAGTTATGGAATGTCTCAAGAATCTTGAATTATTCTTGTCGCCTCCTGGGAGCTCTTGGATGGGCGGTAGATCATGCTTCAGCATACTGCGGCGTTGAGGTTTACGAAAAGTATCGGAGGCGTTCACTTCACAAGCTCCTGGTAAAAAGCTAGCTTTTCATAGAAGCACAAAATTCATATATGAACCTCAATCGGCAGCAGACAGATGCATTTTCCCTTCGAATAACATGCTCGAGGCTCCAGAATAACACAGAGTAAAATACAATCGGGTCAAAGAACTCAACTCATCTCCACATCCTCCTGACCATTCAACACGGATGCAGTACTCATTCTTGCCTCCCTGCTCTCCATCTCCAATTGCGCATTTGGGTCATTGTCAACATCATCATTCGAGACGGAATGTGCTGCGTGGCCATTGGTGCCGTTCAACTTAGGACTTGGATACGGTTCACCGTCTAGCATCAATTCAGGCTCAGGTGGCGGCACTGGGGGCTTGGGTGGGGCTGCTGCCTTCTTGGCCTTGTATTCCTTGAAGGGAACAGTGCGTGGGACGACGTCCACGAGAAATTCGAGGTTGTCAAGGGATGAGACGGCTTTGGCTAGATTGCGTGTTAGATTGTAAGAATGGGGAAGAAACGGAAAACCTACAAAGATCTCGATACTGGATGTTTCGGCGAGGCTTCTTCTCGGACTTGACGACATTGTGACCTGCCTCGGCCATATATTGAATGAACATTTCCTGCATCATGTTAGGGCAAACATGTGGGCAAGGATGGTAAGTGACTGTACAGTGGCAAGTGTAATGACAAAGGCGGCGCTATTAGCACAAACGTTGATGTCTTGGTCTTGCATTATCATCTTTCTTACTCTCGACACTGGATTTGTCAGTGTGCTGGCGGAGAAACATTGGTAATTAAAACTTACAGGGAAGCTGTGTTGAGCCAGTTGCCTCTCGTCGAGGGGGAATGGCGGTCGTGTTATAAGGCATTATGACTGGGGACCGGCCTTGCCTCAAAAGCTCGCACGTTGATGGGAAAGGGGCAATAACTTTTTAAAATGCGGAAATGTAGCTATATTTTGAGGTTTAATGAAGTCTGTAGCGGTGAATTAGCATGGGAAACCGAACCCACGAATGAACCTGAGTAGCTGGAGCCAATCCACCGTAACAATCGCCACATGAGATGGTGATGTCTGAGATAAGATATACGATTCCAAAATTTCTGAATGGAGCGCCATTAGGGGCAGGGGATTCGGCCCTTGGTTCCTGAGAGACAGCGTGCTTTGGGAGATTATGTGAGGTCTACTTGACTATCCTCTTGAAGGAGGGCATTACTTATATGCCATTCGATGCTTGGAAACACGAGAAGCACAAGTTGAACTCAGAAACTATAGAAGTACTCGATGATCTTGAGTTATATGTAGACTTACTTGATTCCCGGCGGCTGGGAGAGGCAAAGGTTCCCAAAGTGAAATTCAACGGGAGGTTCTTGTGCTCAGGGGCTGTTAGCTGGATTTATTCTCAAATGAAGGCTATAGAGGCCATCGTACAGCCAAGTGACACGTACCTCAGTATCAGATGGGTTGTTGTTGGTTTTGTCGGTTTGCGCGTGCATATTCCCAAGGGAGCGCGTGGTAGAAAACGCGAAGGTCCTGGTGAACAAGACCAGAGTGGGTCTCACGTGCTTTGTCTGAATCGCTCTCCTTTTTCCCCCTTTATTTTGCTTCCACATTCATTAACTCGCGCCCCAGTGCTTCATTAGGAAATAAAGCAAGCGTAAGGCGCTTCCAATCGACCTGAGATTCCAAGACTCCGAATTTCCTCTAGCTTCACCTTGTACCAGGCAATTATTTAAAGATGGGGCGCCAGGGGTGTGGCTGTGCACAGATCTGTGCTTGCGCCTCATCGACCCAGGTGCATCGATAGAAACCTCGACTGCTCATGATTCAACCAAGGTAGATTCAGATTATCATAGGATTTGCGAGATGACTTCAGCTTTCGCCTCAAGTTCTAGTAAGAGTACAAGCAGGATGGAGGGAATTATTGAGAGAGCATGGGAGGTATGGATTGTGCCCGCTGGAATGACCAGCCGTTGACCATTTCTAGGACTACAGACTGCTGTCGAAATCATCTACCCAACTTAAGCCAACATGCGACCAGATTCTTTCCATGATCGGGTCTTTGCACATGATCAATGATCATCTTCAAACCAGTGATCTTTCTTCTAGCAACAAGAAAGCTCTGCGTGGTGTTGAGAGCTGGTGCCATAGTTCGCTATCAGAATTAGAAGCTGCTTTGACTACCGCCAGATCAAAGACTGGTCCTGATAGGTTTCGCGCTATCGTGAATAGAGCCCTAGACCCTACAAACAAACTTCCAAGTTTCGTTGACATTCTGAGAAGGTATGTCATTTTCTTGCAATTTCAACATTGTCGGAAAAGTGTTATGAACAAAGCTTGATTGAGAAACGGGGCACGATCTAATACTCTCTGGTCTGAGTACGTCACTACTCGGTCTGCCACGAACTTGTAAAGTGGAGGGGTGCGTCCAGATACGAGGAAATCATAATTTCATGACGCCTGATACTAAACCATTGCTAATGCATTTCGAAGTGACCAGCAAAAAAATATATTGGGCGTTTTATCACAGCTCAATGTCGAAGAATTACAGGAGTCAAGTATAACAGAATGGTCCGTTCTTGAAGCTGAGCTTGAGAAGCTCGGACTTCCGAAAGACGTTATTGAAGAAGACTTCTTTTTCATCAGTGATTGGCTAAAGGAAAACCTCCTGGAGCAGGTCGAAGAAGACGAAGAACTTCCAGATTATACTGGCAAAGGGCCAAAACCTATCCCAGAAAGGTTACCTTCGGAGCGGGCTGAAGAAGATGGGGACCTCCCTGACTACACTCCTGGAGAAGGACGAAAGCCTATCCAAGAAAAAGTCCAAGACTTGGATGAAACAACGAGGGATCTGACTATCACCGATTCGACCGCAACGTCCTCGACAGCGAACCCACCGCCATATACCTTCGAGGAAGGGGATGGCCAGCCGATGATGGATAACGAATTCTCACAGTTCATTGAAACGGCAAAATCTATTGACCTCAACCTTAGAATGCTCCGAAAAAGGCAGCATCCAGAACTCGTCAATCACAATCCGACCGCCTGGCTTCCAAAAGCAGTACAGGCTCAGTACAAAAACTCGAAAGATGTCATCCCAATCATGCCTGCGGATTCCTTCACGGTGATGGCCTATGAGACAGCACCGAAATGCAGTGATGAGATTGACCGGTTGCGGCACTTGTTGCGCACAACGTTTGAGCATAAGCCAAGTACTTTGAGCGAGGGAATTATACATGAAGCAATCCAGGCGTTGGGAGTCATGTCTAGTGCCATGTCAAAATATGCTCTAGTCCAGAACCAGAAATCGGGCGTCGAAAGTTTCAGCGACTTGGATGTGCTCGACTTTGAGTTTAGTACAGCTGTTGTTCTGGATAAGCATATGCATTTTCCAGAGCGAGAATTCGATCTGGCTCGGTGAGTTTTCCTATCATCTCATTCATGTTTCGATCGTTGTTGAATCCCGCTGGCTACGCTTGTTTCGGCTTCACATAAAGCATCAATAGCCACCATCTATCTACCGTTCGGGCATTGTACCAAGAACTGACAAAACGATTTTCTGTAGAAAAAGCTATTATCTACTGCTCACTTATGTCATGGGATTTTTGGAAGCCATGAATACGATATTCCCAGGACGGACTTATATTTCAACCTCCATGAACGTGCTAGAATCCGCCTGGAAAGAGAACAAAATGAATACGAGAGTGGCATGGGTTGAGAAGCGGCTAGCTGGTTGGGATGATGTGGAGCAGGCTGCAAATTTCTGCAGAGACTGGCATCGAATGCGACCAAATCTCAGCCACCAGGTACAAACAGCCTTACAAATGTGGGAACGATCAGAGATGATACTTTCCGGTTCACAACACGAGAAGCAAACGATGGAGGTGACCGTTGTAGCCGCATCTGGCTTACCGAAATCGAATTTCAAAACGTGGGTTAAAGTGATATTCTATGGACCGAATAAATTTGGCGGTGCCTTGAGATTGTTCGAGCTCGAAACAGATACCGTGAAGGGGACACAGAAACCCACGTGGAATAAAAGCTTCTTGTTTGAGTTGCCGTACCAATCCAAGATGATTGATTTCGAGATCTATGACCGGGTAGCAGGAATGGCTAAGCAATTGGGCAAGCTCCGGCTGGCATTTACATACGTCCCAGGAGTTGAGGCAAACTTTGCAAACAGGAGTTTAATATATGGCTACGATGGTAAGTCAACAGATTCCCATTTTGAATCCTGCTAACGCGCCTCAAGAGGAAGTTGACTTCCCTCTCACCTCTGTCGAGGGTAAAGGGAAGGAGAGGGAGCAGTCGTTGCTGAGACTGGGCTTGAAATGGCAAGGTCGGATGGCCAAAGTTGAGGAGCTTGGTCTTCCAACGCGACCGCCGGGGAAAATGTTTCGACAAGGTATCCTGGGGATCCCAGAACCTGCCGAAGAGACCGTGGGCAACAACAACTTGACTCTAGCCCATCTCACATAGGAAAATATGTGGGTGTATTGAGCATCTTGCTAGCTCATGTTATACCTCACAAACGAGATGATTCTAGAGAAGCGAATGTTCTCGGGAAAATGACTTGTATCATATAGCCAAAATTTTCAAGCTTTAGTTTATTATTTGACACCTACCTCTTAGTACTCGATTCTTAGTTCCTTTATGGCTCCCCCTCCCCCCTTGCGATTCCCCCCCCC